>Ga0101943_1000549_pt1 | contig 55716 bp, 71 predicted proteins | sample DewCreD2012metaG_5_FD_75244 | JGI IMG/M metagenome (GOLD analysis project Ga0101943, IMG submission 75244) | Hot spring sediment bacterial and archeal communities from British Columbia, Canada, to study Microbial Dark Matter (Phase II) - Dewar... ... | reverse complement strand
AATTTCCATGGTAAAAACCTCCGATGGTTTTTAGGGCTACTATTATAGTAGCCCTGCTGTCTTTTTATTGATATGGAAGGTTTAGCTTAAAGGGAATTTCTCACTCGGCGTATGTTATATTTTTTATATCGTTACATTTATAATGTAGGAGGGGCTATGAAAAAGAATATGCTCCTGAAACTCTTGGCGCTTGTGGTTATAGTATTTATTGTCATACTCCTAGTAACCTTATATGCCTTTAGGTCGCAGGTCATGGCAGAATCAAAACAAAGGGCATATATGATATCAGAACTTGTTAGAGATACGCTTACTTCATACATGGTTATGGGCGTAATGGACAAAAGAGATGAGTTTTTGGGAAGAATAAGAGAGATAAAGGGAGTAGAAGAAATAAGGGTGGTAAGGGGTAAAGCAGTTATTGATCAATTCGGTGCTGGCACAAAGTTTGAAGTGCCAAGGGACGAGATAGAAAAGGCCGTTTTAGAAAGTGGGAAGCCAATAGAAGTTTTGGAGGAGTCTTTCGGAAGTGTAAAATACAGGATAGTAATTCCATACAAAGCGGAACCAACAAAGGGAATAAACTGTTTAAAATGCCATAATGCCCAACCTGGTGAAGTTCTTGGAGCAATTAGTCTTACTATGGACCTTACACACATAAGGAGCGGATCCTTCCAGATATTTTTGTGGATTGCTATAGCAATTATATCTGCATTTATGGGGATTTCTTTGTTTTTCAATTCATTAATTACAAAAATTAGCAACTTTATTAAGGAAATTGAACATACTATGAGATCTGCAAGCGAAGGCAACTTTAAAAGTGAAATAAAAACAGATTTGGGACATGAATCACATTCTTTAATAGAAAGCATACAGCAGTCCTTTTCCAATCTTCACAACACCCTCACATCTATAGAGGAAAAGGTTAGAGCCATGATAGGCTATGGCGTTCTCAAAACTGGCAATGTGCTTTCTGATACATCAAAAATAGTGGATGAATTGCTTAACATTTATAAATTCAAGAGGGTAATTGAAAAGGATAGGAGAAAGAGAGATGTTTATGAGAGAATAAGAGAGGTTCTGGAAGACTACATAAGCTTGGATAACTTCTCCCTCTATGAAGTTGACCAGGGAAAGAATAAAATGACTACAGTATATGTAAAGGGATATGAAAGTTGGTGCAAGGAAATTATTTTTGAAAATGCAGAAGAGTGTAGGGCAAAAAGAACTGGTATGGAAGTAGACTCAAGGGAGTTTCCCTGCGTATGTCCAAACTTTGCTGACAATAATGCATGCAAACAAGGAAAGATACTATATTACTGTATACCAGTCTACGTGGGCGGTGCTGTAGGAAATGTGGTGCAGATAGTGTATGAATCAGAAATGGAACCTTTCATAAACTTAATGATACCTTATATAAAGGGTTATCTTAATGAGGCAGCACCAGTTCTTGAGGCAAGAACATACATGGACATACTTAGAGAACAGTCTCTTAGGGACCAGCTTACAGGCTTATATAACAGAAGATTTCTTGATGAAACCATTGACAAGATAGTAGCTCAAATAAAAAGAAGGGAAACTACTCTCGGAATTCTTATGGTAGACGTGGACTACTTTAAGGAAGTAAACGACACCTATGGACATGATATGGGAGATAAGGTTTTAAAGGAGGTGGCCAAAATCTTGACAAAAACCGTAAGAGAATCCGACCTAGTAATAAGGTTCGGAGGAGAAGAATTCTTAGTGCTTTTGATGGATGTACAAAGTGGAAAGTCTGAAGATGTAGCGGAAAAGATAAGGAGAGCTGTAGAAAGCCACACCATAGAATCTTTTGGAGTTGTGCTTAGAAAAACTGTAAGCATAGGGGTTTCCGAGTTCCCAGAAGATAGCGAAAAAATATGGCAATGCCTAAAGTATGCAGACGTAGCACTTTATAAGGCTAAGGAGATGGGTAGAAATAGGGTGGTTCGCTTCAGGCCAGAGTTTTGGACAGAAGAAAGCTACTAATAGCTACTAAAATATTTTCTTAATGAGGGAAAGAGACCTTATAAAGCTTGAGTTCTTCCAAGTCCTGGAGAGGCTTAAGACATATACACATTCTAAGGCCACAGAAAGGTTTGTTGATCAGATAAGACCGCTTACCGATAGGCAGCTGTTGGAAGAAAATATAAGGCTTGTTGAGGATTTTGTACATGTGTACGAGGAAATAAGTCTTTATAAGTTTGATGACGTGGAAGATCTTATAAAGAAATCTTCCATAAAGGATTACATACTATCTGTGGAAGAAGCCCTAAGCCTTTTGAAAGTATTAAGATTAATCAAGGAAGTTAGAAAAGTAATAGGCGAAAAGGTGCAGACCTATAAAAACCTTGCTCATATTACAAAAAGCCTTTACCTGTTTAGCTATCTTGAGAACGCCATTGAATCGGTCATAGATCCAAGAGGCTTTGTAAAGGATTCCGCCAGCGAGGAACTAAGAGATATAAGGTATAAGATAAGGGAAACGGAAAAGGAAATTTTAAAAAGGCTTGAGTCTGTTTTTTCAAGGCCAGATGCAGACAGGGTTTTTTCTGATAAGTTTGTAGCTTATAAAAATGGTAGATATGTGCTTCCTGTTAAAACTACAGAGGTCAAAAAAATAGTAGGTGTGGTACATGGTACCTCCTCCTCCGGTTTTACCACCTATGTGGAACCTCAAAGCGTGATAGAACTAAACAACAGGCTTACAGTACTCAGGGATGAAGAGGAAGATGAGGTAAAAAGGATACTTAAAAGACTTTCTTCTCTTGTAGGTGAGCAATCCCAAAGGCTTCTTGAGGCCTTTAGAACACTTATAAAAGTAGATTATTTATATGCTGTAGTAAAGTTTTCAAAGGAATATGAGGGAAAATTTCCACAGATAGGTGATTATGTGGATCTTTCTGGTGTAAGGCATCCACTTTTGATCTTCTTGAAAGAAGATGTGGTGCCTATAGATATAAGAATTAAGGATAAAAGGGGGCTACTATTAACAGGCCCAAATACGGGTGGTAAAACAGTAGCGTTAAAGACTCTGGGACTTTGTAGCCTCCTATTTCAATCTGGCATTCCCATACCTGTGGAAGAAGCTACCTTGCCAGTTTTTGAGAAGATTTTTATTGATATTGGAGATGAACAAAGCATAGAACAAAGCCTTTCTACCTTTTCTTCCCATATGACCAACATAGCAGACTTCATACCTCTTATTGATGAAAAAACTCTTGTGCTTCTTGATGAGCTTGGAGCTGGAACGGATCCAGTGGAGGGTTCAGCTCTTGGAATAGCATTGCTTGAATATCTAAAGGAAAAAAGGGCCTTTGTTTTTGCTACCACTCACCATACACCCATAAAGGTTTACGCCTTAAGTTCCGATTATTACATACCGGCAAGTGCACTTTTTGATAAGGAAAGCCTGAGGCCGCTTTATAAGATAATCTACGATGCTGTAGGTGAAAGTATGGCTTTGGCAGTAGCCCAAAGGTGTGGAATTCCAGAGGAAGTATTGTTAAAAGCTAAAGAGTTCCTTCCTGCGGGCTTTGAAGAGTACTTTTCTGCAAGAGACACTCTTGAGGAATACATAAAAGAATACGGAGAGAGGCTAAAGGAGTTAGAAGAGGAGAAAAATAAACTTGAACGCCTTATAAAAGAGCAAGAAAGGATAAAGGAAGAACTTGAGAAAAAGAAAAAAGAAGAGATAAACAGGGTTATAAGAGATTTAAAAGATAGGTTTGAGGAGTTTCTCTTTGAAGCAGAAAAACACATCAGAAGCATAAGAGACAGGCAAAGAATTAAAGAGCTTTTTAGAGAAAAGGTGGAAAACGCATACAGGGAAGAAGTAGAAGAAGATTTGCAAGTTGGTGATTGGGTTGAGTTTTTGGGTTCAAAGGGTAAAATACTTGAGTTAAAGGATGATAGGGCCAATGTGCTTTTTGGAAATGTTAAAGCATGGGTAAAAACGGCACAGCTTAAAAAGATAGAGGCTCCATCAGAAGAATCACCACCCGAGAAGATTTTTGAGTTTAAAAAGGGCTTGACCTCAGAAATAAACCTTATAGGTTTTAGTGTGGAAGAAGCTCTTGCCAAACTGGATCTTTTCTTACAAGAGGCTCACAGTATGGGCTTAAAAAGCGTCAAAGTGATACATGGCTATGGAGTTCTAAAAAAGGCAGTTCAGGACTTTCTTTCCTCTTCTTCCATTGTAATCTTTCACAGGGAAGGATATCCAAAGGAGGGAGGTTCTGGCACCTCCCTCGTGTATTTAACCAAAGATTAGCAAGGTGAACCTGGAGATCCAGCACAATCAGAACAAAGGTGTATGGCATGAACCTTTAAAAGAAATTCAAGCCCCTTCTCCTCAAACCATGGTGCTATATCTCCATGCCTTACCTTCCACAAGAAGTACTTTTCAAAGGCGGATTTAAGGTAGTGCATCCACACAGCCTTTTTGTATAGAACAGTGGACCTTGGCGGAAGTACGGGGGAGGCAAAAAAGCCCATAGCATCACCGCCCATATCTGCTATACATATGGCGGACAACTCGGGCGCATACCTGTCTGGATTGTTTCTTATATCGTTCACTATGTTGTGGGCCACAGCCAAGGCCATCTGTTCTATCATCATACCCGTCTTTGGTGCGCCGGTGGGTATGGGTGTTTGTTCCACCGGTGGTATGGCGGTTACCACTCCAACGCCAAAGATGTTTTTGTAGGTTGGGTTTTGGAAGCATCTGTTAACGATAACCATTTTGTTGGCTGGGTTTGCCACCTTTTCGCCTGCGGAGGCTACCACCTCTGGACCCATAAACCTTGGCATAATCATGGAAAGCTTGGCTGGTGCTTCGTAGGTTTTGCCTTCCAAGTCTTCATATATTACCTTGTCTGGCTCCACCTTGGTTATCTTAACGTTGGCTACCCACTTTATACTTCTCTCTGCCATAATATCTTCCATAAGCCTTCTTGAAGGACCAACACCTCCAAGACCCAAATGTCCTACGTATGGCTCAGAGGTTATATAAGTTATAGGAACCTTATGCCTTAAGCCTCTTTTCTTTAGCTCATGGTGAAGCATAAAGGCAAACTCATAAGCTGGTCCAAAACAGCTCACGCCCGGTATGGCACCCACAACTACAGGACCTGGATTTCTGTAAAACTCTTCAAGCCTTTTGTTCAGCTCCATAGCGTGTTCTGCAGTACAAACGGAGGTGGAATTCTGCTCTTGACCCTCTGCACCGAATACAAGCTTGGGACCCGTAGCTATAACAAGGTAGTCATACTCTATTTCTTTACCGCCTTTTGTCTTTATTTTGTTTGCCTCTGGGTCAATGCTCTCCGCATCCTCGTTGATAAAGTCTATACCGTGCTTTGGGAGAAGGCCAGCCAAGGGTATGCTTATTTCATCAAACTTTCTCCACCCAAGGGCAAGGTGAGGATAGGATGGAGTAAAGCCAAAGTATGGCCTCCCAGATACTACGGTGACCTTAAGGTCCTTATGAAGCTTTTTCAGGTTGTAGGCGGTAGCTATACCACCTACACCACCTCCTATCACTACCACATGCTTACTCATTACATCACCTCCTTAGGAAATTTATCACTTATAATTATATAAGCTATGACTTATAAACCAGGTTTTTGTTAGGGTGTATAATGGAAAATTTAGAACTTTATCAGGAGGTACTATTATGGAGACTTCCAGAAGGGACCTAATGGGTCTAGCCATAGGTGGTTTGGGTGCTGTTGGGGTCCTTGGAGTTCTTTACCCCATAGTTAAAACACTCGCTCCAAGTGCTGCATCACTTGCGGGTGCCACCGTAGAGGTGGATGTAAATTCCATTTCAGAAGGGCAGGTAAGGGTCGTATCTTGGAAAGGTAAGCCTGTGTTTGTTGTAAGGCTACCCCAAGGCTTTCAGTGGAATGGCAAAACAAAAGAAGATAGGAACAGGAAACTTTTACAAGGACAAGATGCCTACGCCATGGTTGCAGTATGCACACACCTTGGCTGTGTTCCTCTGTGGAAGCCTCAGGGAGAGGCAGAGTATAACTATCCTGTTTTCCACTGTCCATGCCATGGTGGTTTCTATTCACCATGGGGTGATAACATAGCCGGACCACCTCCTAGACCTCTTTACATACCACCACAAAAAAGAGAAGGAAACAAACTCGTTATAGGTGAACCTGGTTTTATAAAAGAACTAACATAAGGAGGTGATAAGATGCTAAGCAGGATAGGAAGATGGATAGACGAAAGGGCGCATCTTTCAGACCTTTGGCGCTCTCAAATGGTAGATTATAAAGTGCCTAAAAACCTTACCTTTCCTTATGTCTTTGGAGTTTTTGCCTTAGTTGCTTTTGCTATACAAATAATCTCGGGTATATTCCTCACTATGTATTATCAGCCCAACGTTCATACCGCCTTTGATAGTGCTAACTATACCATAATGAAAGAAGTTCCCTTTATGTGGCTTATAAGACACGTTCATGCCGCTGGCGCAAACTTCTTCTTGGCAGTAGTTTATTTACATATCTTTACCGGTATATATTACAACGCCTACAAAAAACCAAGAGAGCTTACATGGATAGTGGGATGGGTAATATACTTTGTGCTATTGGTTACAGCTCTAACTGGTTATCTACTTCCCTGGGGTCAGCTTTCCTACTGGGGTATGGTGGTAACGGCAGAAATACCCACCGCCATAGACTCTGCGCCTATAATAGGCAAGCTCAAAATAGGTGAGACAGTTTCCATATGGATGAAAGGTGGCTATGAAATAGGACAGATAACCCTCGGAAGGTTCTTTGGCCTACATATATGGCTCTTGCCTCTTATACTACTGGTGCTTGTTGGTATACACCTCTACCTTGTACGTGCAGCTGGCATATCAAACCCAGAGGGTAGAGAAATAGACAAAAAGAAGGAAGGTGTGCCTTTCCATCCCTATATGACCTTAAAGGAAGGTGCCTACGTAATGGGCTACTTGGCAGTGTTCTTCTTCTTTGTTTTCTTCTACATGCACCACTTTTTACCACCAGACAACTACGATCCTGCAGACCCATTTAAAACACCTGCTCACATAGCACCAGAGTGGTATCTACTTGCATATTACACCATATTTAGGTCCATACCAGATAAGTTCTTGGGCTTTGTTGCCTTTAACCTTACCCTTGTTTTCCTTCTCATATTACCCTTCCTTGACTTTTCACCCATAAAGAGCGCCAGAAATAGACCACTATTCTTTATCATGTTTATCATTCTTGTAATATCTTCAATGGCTCTAACCATACTTGGTACCATGCCACCTACACCCACAAACGCCATGCTTGGACTTATATTCACTGCAGGCCTTTTTGCCTTCTTCCTATCGCTTCCAATCATATCCATAATAGAATGGGGTTGGTACAAGGCCAAAGGAGGTGACAAGCAATGATCAAGACAGTTTTTTTCACTGTAATAACGCTGGTCTTTTTCTACATCATATGGATAAACAACATATTTGCACCGCATGAGCGATACGAAATGCCCGCCCAGTATGCAAAAATAGCCGATGATGTAAAGAGCTATGCAAAGGAAGGAAAACAACTCTTTGAGCAAAACTGTCAATCTTGCCACTCTGTAAGGTATGACGCCGTATACATAGCTTCCGTGCAGGCAAACCCAAAGCTTAAGACTCTTCAAGAAAAGTATGGCAAGGTGCTTCCAAGAAATGTGTATGAATCCGTATTCCATGAGGACCTCATGTCTCTCAAAGAATCCTTTGGTAAAGTACCTCCAGACCTTTCCACCATCTACATAGTAAAAGGTAAAGAATACCTATACAACTTTATTCTTGACCCACAAAAGGTCCTGCCCGGCACCTCCATGCCAGCTGTTATGACTGGAAGGCCAGAGGAAACTGCAAAGATAATAGCCTATCTTAAATCTGTAGCTGAGCCAAGCCCAGAAGAAAAGGGCAAAAGGGTGCTTATGGGCGTAGGCACAATAGCCTACCTTATAGTTATGGGCGTGCTTCTTTGGATATATAGGGGTAGAATACTCAAAAGGATGGGCCTGCACTAAAGCAAAGCCTTTTTAAAGGGCACTCCCCGCAAAGGGGAGTGCTTTTACAATATCTCTTTGCATGTTCATCTATCAAGGCGTGAAATTCTTTATAAATTTCTATATCCTTAGGCAGGCTCTCCTCAAAAAACTTTTTTAAACTATCATAATTGCCATCTATATTCATAAACCTACGCATAAACCTTTGGGTATACTTATCTATGACAAAGTTTAACCTATTTCCTGCGTACAAAAGTATGGCATCTGCAGTTTCTTTTCCAATACCAGGAACCTTTAAAAGCTCCTCCCTACTCACACTTTGTACCTTATCCGTTGGATCTAAAAAGCTGGCCACATCCTTTAGCTTTTTAGCCTTTTGGTTATAAAAACCGGAAGGTCTTATAAGTTCCTTTAGTTTATCCATATCCGTATATCTAACAAATCTTAAGGAAAGCTCACCATATCTTTTGAGATTTTCCAAAGCTCTTTCCACATTCTTCCAGCTTGTATTTTGGGTAAGTATGGCACCTATTATGATTTCTTCCCTTTTGTCCGTTCCCTTTTGTTTATGTTACTCTTCATCCACAGGCCACCAGCCCTGCGGGCCATAAAGGTCAAACAAGAGCTTGTATAAGTCTTCTAACCTCATGGTATACCTCTTCACCCTTTGAATACCTTATACCAAGTTCTTTAGCCTTTTGTAAAGGAAGAAAGCCCTCTTTTGCAAGCAGTTGTAAAAATTGACTAAGGTTATGCCTTTTCTTGGCTTGCATACTTCCCCTTTCAAAATCTATAAGGTAGACCTCAAGATCTTTACCAATAAGAGTATTTTTATCAAGCTTATGAAGCTCTTCCTTGTTTATACCAAGTCTATCCAACAGCTCAATAAGTTCAAGCACTCTAAGATAAACAAAAATCTTTTGACTTTTTGTTAAAGAAGCCTTTTCTATGGGAACACCATGTATAAACTCATAAACTAAAAAGTCTTCTCCCGCTTCCAAAAGCTGTGGAAAGCCCCTATGCCCTTTTAAAAGCTTTAATATCTCACCCTCTTTTCTTATAGCATATTCTCTTTCACTATCCTTTGCCACTTTTATGGCTACATCAGTATCTTTCCATCTAGCCCTGTATATATAACCTCTCCAACCCTTGCTAAAAAGTTGTAGGTCTCTTAAAGATTCCTTGAACTTCTCAAACCTCACCTACCACCTTATAGCCCCACTCTTCCACAGCGGATTGTAGTATGCTAAAGGGTATATCCTTTTCCATCCGCACTTTTGCGGTTCCTTCTTCTAAGCTAACGTCCACATGAGACACTCCTTCCACGGAGTAAAGGGCCTTCTTTACTGTTTCTACACAGTGCATGCAGGTCATACCCTTAATCTTTAATGTTTTTTCTGCCATAAAGTTCTATTATAAGCTTTGCATCTTCCTTTGTGTTCATGTTTACGAAGGAAAGGAGCTCCGGATCATAGGGCAATACTTCTCCTTCTTCCAAAGCTTTGTAAGGAAGGCCTAACACAAAATCCATAAGCCTTTCACCTCCAGCCCTTATGTAGTCTTCAATGGGTTTCAAAAGCTCCCTATAATAAACTGCAAAAAGAGGGTAGTATTTACCTTTTACCTTATATAGGGTTATGGGTGGAGAGGAATTAAACCAAAGGTGTCTTATTACTTCTTCTTTTATAAGAGGCATATCTCCGCTTATAACAAGAGCCTTTTCGCTATATAGGTTTTTAAGTGCTGTATACAGCCCGGCTATGGCATACTGCTTTGCCAAAAGGTCCTTAATAAACTCCACACCTTCTAAAAAGGAGAACTTATCCACATCCTTTACAACAACACAAACTCTATCGCACACCTTTTTTAGTGTCTCCACTGTATGCTCTATAGTCCTTTTATCACCTATTTCATAAAGCAGTTTATCCTCGCCGAATCGCCTGCTTTGGCCACCTGCAAGCACAAAACATTCAATCATTCTCTTATAATAAGCTTGGCGCCGTTTGATAATCTTTCAACCTTTTCTTTTTCCCCATTTCTTTCTTCCTTTGGCACATAAACAAAAGTGCCAGCGGGTATAACATCCTTCTTTATGTGGGGGTTAAGATCTCTAAATAGGCTTTCCTTCATCCCATTTTTTACTATAAACTCCTCTGTAGGAGTGTCCTTATCCAATGCTTTTTTTGCCACCGATATGCCCTCCACCCTTACAGAAAGTCTATACTTCTCTGGGTTGTTAGCAAGTAGCAAAACAGCAAAAAAGGCAGGCACATAATTCCTCGTTTCTTCTGGAAGGAGTCTCTGACTTGCCCAAAAATCTATACCTCCTGTCCTTTTTGCCACACAGTTTTCACCACAGTTATAGCTTGCTAGGGCAAGCTCCCAATTTCCAAACATGGAGTAGAGGTCTTTAAGATATCTCATGGCTGCGTCTGTAGCCTTTACCACATCAAACCTTTCGTCCACATACTGATCCACCCTAAGACCATACCTCCTTGCCGTGGATGGTATGAACTGCCACAGGCCAGCTGCGCCAGACCTTGAGACGGCAAAGTTGTTAAACCCACTTTCAATCACAGGGAGAAGGGCAAGCTCCTCTGGAAGGTTGTGTTTTTGTATTATGGGCCTTATAATGGGCATGTAATAATTGGCCCTTTGCAAAGCCAATTCAAAGGATTGCCTGTTGGTAAGATAGTAGTTTATAAACCTCTTTATTTCCTCCCTATCCGGTATTGGTATGCCAAGAGCTTGAGACTCTCTTTGTATAAATCTCTCTTCTTCTTCAGAGAAGTATAAGCTACCCTTTTGAATAAAGCTTAGTTGATGATCTACCTTTGGCAGAACCGCCTGCCTAACGGTTGGAGTACAGGAGCTAAGGACCACGCAAGAAAGTATTACAAACAAAACTCCCCTTTTCATAGCTTCCCTCAAAAGTTTATTATACTAACTTTTAATTATACGTTCGGCAAGAAATGCATTGTCTAAAATATTTTTTGACATGTATGGCACCTTGCCACTCTTCTGGCAAACTATTATGTTAATAAATAGCCCATGCATAATTTATTCCCCGCTAAGTGCACAAAATCCATTATATTAAATCTTAATCATGGAACTATTGACCTCTTATACACTAAAGAATTTGAGGGTAAGGTTTGAAGAGCTAGGTTTAGAGGCTTATAGAGCCAATCAGGTTATGAACTGGATATACAAGAGGCTAGAGGATGACTTTCAGAAGATGACAGACCTGTCCAAAGGGCATAGGGAGCTTCTGTCAAAGCATTTCAAAATCCACAGCCTTGAGCCAATTGATAAAGTTGTTGCAAAGGATTCCATAAAATACCTCTTCAGGACCTTTGACGGCCATATTATAGAAACAGTTTTGATATTTGAAAGAGACCATTTTACTCTGTGCCTTTCCTCCCAGATAGGATGTGCTGTAGGGTGTAAGTTCTGCGCCACAGCAAGAGATGGGCTTTTGAGAAATCTAAGCACGGCTGAGATAATAGACCAGTTTTTATGGGTACAGAAGGATACAAGCCAAAGGATTAGGAATGTGGTCTTTATGGGTATGGGTGAACCACTTGCCAATTATGAAGCTGTAAGAAAAGCAGTTGAAATATTGATAAGCCCTTGGGGCATAGACCTCTCCAAAAGAAGGGTTAGCGTATCCACCAGCGGTCTAATATCTCAAATAAGGAAGATGTCGCAAGACCCTATGATGAGAGAGATAAACATTGCAGTTTCTATAAATGCGCCAAATCAACGAATAAGAGAGGACTTAATGCCCATAAGCAAAACTAACACCCTTGAAGATCTTATAAAAACCCTTGTAGACTTCCCATACCCGCCAGACAGGAGAATAATGCTTGAGTATGTGATTATAAAGGATGTGAATGATTCTATAGAAGATGCCCACAGGCTCGCCCAAATGCTTAGTCCATACAGAAGAAAGTTTAAGATAAACCTTATACCTTATAACCCTGACCCTTCTTTGCCCTTTGAAAGACCATCCCTTGAAAAGGTTTACGCCTTCCAGGAGATTTTAAGAAGGCATAACCTCTCTGTTTTTGTAAGGCTTAGCAAAGGTGTTGATGTTTTTGGTGCCTGTGGACAGCTTAGAAGCAAAAGAATACAGCTTATGTTAAAATAGGTAAGGTGAAAGAAATACCAAAGTGGCTCAAGGAGCTTGCAGTAGTTATAATTGTGGTACTTCTTATAAGAGCCTTTCTTGTGCAAGCATACAATATACCATCTGGTTCCATGAAGCCCACCCTTCTTGTGGGGGATTTTATACTGGTAAACAAGCTGGTATATAAACTTTCAGAACCCCAAAGGGGTGATATAGTGGTGTTTAAATGGCCTGTAAATCCAAATATTGATTTTATCAAAAGGATAATAGGCATGCCAGGAGATACTATTGAGGTAAGAGGGGAAAAGGTATTTATAAACGGCAAAGAACTTCCTTTAAGGTTTGTGGGTAAGGTGCAAGAAGATGGAGTGAGTAAAGTAATATATGAGGAAACACTACCTAACGGAGTGAAGCACAGAATAGCCCTCTATGAACATCCATATATGTTTAGGAAGGATGTGGAAAGTATAAAAATACCAGAGGGTCATTACTTTGTTATGGGAGATAACAGGGATAACAGCGAAGACAGTAGATATTGGGGTCTACTTCCTAAAGAAAACATAGTGGGAAAGGCCTTTGTTGTCTATTTTTCTGGCGATATACCACCCCTTGAAAGCACAGATGTAAATATACTAACAGGCTTTAAACAGTTGTTTTTGGCTATTTTAAACCCACGTTTTGAAAGAATAGGCAAGAGCCTTATATGGTAAGGCTAAAGCCTGCCAAGTAGAACCGCCTTATGGTCTCTTTTACAATACCAGGATCCACACCCTTTGCAAGCATCAAGCCCAGCATAAGAGAAGGCAGTTTTTCAACATCCACAAGAACTTGAGAGATTTTCGTATCTTCTATGTATGCAAACTGATTAAGATCTTCAAAAAATGATTTAACCTCATTACTTTCTTGATGCTCTTTCAACAACTTTAGCAGGCCTTCACAAATTTCTAAAATTACTTCCTTATCAAGCTCATAAAAACTAGTAGGAGTAGACACAAGTTTATCAAGGGCTTCTTTTAGAGTTTCTTCAGAAAGTATCGGATTACCAAACATAGGATATACACAAACTATGTTTTCAGATGTTATTCTTTTAAGAGCAGAGGAAAGTATATCTCTGGATGGTGTATTTAAACTTGTATATAGAAGCACATCTTCCACTTCTGTATTCATCAAAGGATTAAACTCCCCTATTGAACGAAAAGAACTCAAAAATTTACCAGTAAATAAACACCCCTTTCCTTCCTCCAAAACAGCAAAGCTACCCACCTCTGGCAAAAAGGGCATAGGAATAAACTTTAGTGTATCGCCAGTGGCCAACCTTAATCTTCCACCTGGAAAAGTTTCTATGGTCCTAACCCTGCTCATAGGTATGCCCAAGGCTTTTAATTTTTGAGCTATGCTCAAGGAAGTTATTACAAAAGCCCTTTGGCTTGACTGAAGAAAGTTAACAACTCCAGACGCCTCATCCACTCCAGAACCCATCAGGATTAATCCCTTAACAGCATCTACCGCACCAACCACCTGTTCCAGCTTTGCCCTAATAAAGGCGTAATCCTGAAAAGTTCCTATGTTTATGAGAATAGGTACCTTTATATTGTCCTTTTCGTATATCCTCAGGTACACATTCTTCTGGAATAGCCCCTTATTATCCTCCACACCTACCCAATACAGTCCATCACCAAGTTGAACAGGTTGGCTTAGGTCTATTGTATATTCAATAGGCTGTGGCTTCTCAACAACCTCTTCCTTTTTAGGTTCGCTGGCCACTGGTTGGGGAAGGCAGCCACAAACAACACTTAAAATAAAGTCTTGGTTATCCTTAAAGATATATGGTGGTTCTCCTTCTTTATAAGGTTCCAATTTAACTTTAACTTCTTCGCCTATAAGTTCTGTAAGCTTTTCTCGGTCACAGCTACTACCCTTTATAATACCTTGGGATATATACAACGTGCATGTATTTTCCTTACCATGGATGTTTAAAGATAAGGTTGCTCCAGAGCGTATAAACCTAAAAATAAGATTTACAGGGCCTAAGTAGTCCAAATGCGCCTGTTCATATGTTTCTTTGCTTATACTAACCACCTTTGTAAGCAATTCCATGGGATTAAATGGAAGAATTATGTAATTTACTTCCCTAAGTCCATACTTTCTCAAACTATCAGCTTCTTCATACTCTTCCACAAAAAATATGGGTATAAGGTGTGCACCAGCTTTAAGCGCCTTGAACCAAAAATCCATATCCTCTATTGGCAAAAGCAACACTTCAGGCGAGGATACTTGTAAAAATTCAAAGGCTTTCTCCTCTTCTAAAGCTATGAGAAGCTTGTGCCCAGTTACGTTAAATATGTCTGCCAACAAATGAAAGTACTGCTTCTTTTTGTCCAAGAGCAAACACAGTACACCCATTAGTATACCTCCCCTTTTTCGCTTGCTACCTTTAATAAATTAATCTGCTCCTTAAGTATGTTTATAGATTGCACAAGCATAAAAAAAGCATGTTCCACCTTTAGGAGAGCAGACTGGAAAGAAAGATCATCCTCCAAAAGTCTAAGCTCCCTAAATTTTCTATAAAGCTCATCTATGTTAGTTCCAAAGGTCAAAAGCTCCTTTATAACCTCTTCAGATAGCTTTAGTGCCTCTTTTCTTGTATCCATATCCTACCTACCTCCTCTCCTTCTGCTCTTGGCATATTATACCTACTAAAAAGAATAGATTCAACCATTTTTAGTTCGTACTCCTGCAGGTTTTCTATTATAAGCCTTGTACGATCACCTTCATGCTCAGACCTTACTTTTATATCACCTTCCAAAAACCCCAAAGAAATGTCTCCGCCACCCGCCATAAAACCTACCCCCAAAGAAAGTGTGAGGAAATTTAGATCTTCTATAACCATTAATGGTTTCCCAAGGTCCTTATGTATTTTTAAATACACACATAGGGCAAGTCCCACTCTCATAAGATTTTCTGGGGTAAAAGGATAAAGCCCTAACTTACCAACCAAATAATTCTTTTCAAATAGCTTCCCTAATTGCATTGTCTATCACCAACTCTATATCATCAACATTCTTAAGCTTCTTACCAGCAAGCACAAAAAACTCCTCATTTCCCTTTGTACCTTTAGGTTTAGCCTTTATAACACCCCCTATATTCATACCAAAAGATTTTAAAAATTCTACAACACCAAGTATGGCTTCCCTTTTGAATTCATCTTCCTTTACTATCCCCTTTTTCACCTTTTTTGGCTCCAGCTCAAACTGAGGTTTTACAAGCACAAGCAAAAGCCCATCCTCCTTTAAAAATCTTAACACATTAGGAAGTACTTTTCTTGATGATATAAAAGATACATCTACTGTTATTAGGTCCACCTGTTGTGGAATATGTTTTTCTGTTAGATCCCTTGCATCTGTTTCTTCGTACAGAACTACCCTTGGATCATACCTAAGTTTTGGGTCCATCTGCCCTCTACCCACATCCACAGCATATACCCTTTTCACACCATGCATAAGCAAACACTGGGTAAATCCTCCAGTAGAAGAACCCACATCAAGGGCTATCATATCCTTTACATTTAAATTAAACCTCTGCAAAGCCCACTCAAGCTTATAACCAGCCCTCGAAACATACTTGGGAGGTTCTTTTACTTCTATTTTTTGACCTTCCTTGACCTTGGTCCCAGGCTTGGTAGTTACATTACCATCCACAAGAACAAGCCCTGCCATTATCATAGCCTGGGCCTTTTCCCTAGTTGGCGCATAGCCCTTTTCTACCAAATAAACATCAAGCCTCAAAGCTTGAATATATGTTTTATTATGTAAAGGATAAAGAGCAGAATAAGAGGCGAAAAATCAAGACCGCTTACTGGTGGTACCACTTTTCTTATAGGATCAAGCAGAGGTGATATGATCCTGTCAAGAGAGCTGTAAAACTTGCTTTCCCTTATCTGTGGTATCCAAGAACCAACCGCATGCAAAAAGACCAATATTATTAGAAGGTTTATAAGTAGGGATAATATACCCTTTATCATTCCACAAGCTCAAGGATCGCAAGCTCACATCCATCACCCTTTCTTCTTTCTGGAAGCTTTACAATTCTTGTGTATCCACCATTTCTGCCCTCAAACCTTGGAGCCACTTCCTCAAAAAGCTTTCTAACCGCCTTTTTATCAGGAAGAATTCTAAGGGCCAATCTGCGTGCATGAAGGTCTCCCTTCTTTCCTAGGCTTATAAGCCTTTCCACTAAAGGCTTTACCGCTTTTGCCCTTTGAAGGGATGTTTCTATTCTTTCCTCCATTATTATGGCCCTTGCAAGAGACCTATAAAGGGCTAACCTTTGTTCTTTCGTTCTATCAAAGTGCTTTTTCTTAACCTTGTGCCTCATTTTTTACCTCCTACTTTCTATATCCATCCCTAAGTATAGGCCCATCTGCTTAAGAGCTTCCTTTATCTCATTAATTGCCTTCCTACCCACATTCTTGGTGCTTTTAAGATCTTCTTCTGTTAGCCTAACCAGGTCGCCTATGGTGGTTATACCCATTCTTTTTATGGAATTAAGCGCCCTTTGAGAAACATCCAATTCCTCTATGGGAAGGCTAAGCTTTTCTATAAACTCATCCACCACAGCAACTGGTTCTTCTATAACAGGAACTTCATAAGAGATATTCTCTAAGGCACTAAAGTTTTTGACTATAAGCTGGACAGCTTCCTTTATAACCTCGTCGGGTGTTTTTGTACCGTCAGTGTATATTTCCATTATAAGCCTATCGTAATCGCTCCTTTTTTCTACTCTGGTCTTTTCTACCCTAAAGGCTACCTGCCTTACTGGAGAAAAGTCCGCATCTACCAATATCCACCCAACTTCTCCAAGTACTTCCATTTCTTCGGTTGGTACGTATCCGAAGCCACGTTCAATCCTTATTTCCATATTTATCTCTTTCTCTGGGTCTGTTATCGTTAGTATCTTTTGGTCCGGATTTATAATCTCCACGTTGGGTGGAAGACTTAAATCCTTAGCATAGACCACACCTTCACCTTTTTTCTTAAGGTATAGTATCTCCACATCTGCATTGTGAAGTTTAAACCTAACCTTTTTCAGGTTGGCTATTATCTCAAGAGTGTCTTCTTGCACGCCTTCTATGGAAGAAAACTCATGATAAACACCGTATATCTTTACAGCGGTTATGGCTGTACCTTCGATAGAAGAGAGAAGGGTCCTTCTTAATGAATTGCCTATGGTTATACCAAAACCTCTCTCCAAAGGCTCTACCACCAACCTTCCATAGGTCTTTGTCCTTTCTTCCCAATAAACCTTTGAAGGAAAGATAAATTCTCTTAACATAAAACTTCCTCCTTACACTCTTGAGTAGAACTCTATTATGTACTGAAGGTTTACTGGCACTTCAAGCTGTATGTCTTTAGGCAGGTCTAATACCTTTCCTCTAAAGTTATCTTTGTCCAGCTCAAGCCATGGGGGTATGCTTCTCGGGTCTATTCTTTGAATATTTTCAAGAAGTTGAGGAATATCCCTTGACTCTGGTCTTACTTCAATTATATCTCCAGGTTCGACTCTGTAGGATGGTATATCTACCTTTTTACCGTTTACCAAGAAATGCCCATGAGCCACCCATTGCCTTGCCTGCCTTCTTGTAGAAGCAAAACCAAGTCTATAAACCACATTATCTAGCCTTCTCTCAAGCAGCTGAAGGAGTACTTGACCAGTGTTGCCTTTGGAACGAGAAGCCTCATCAAAGTACCTCTTAAATTGCTTTTCTCTAAGACCTCCATATAGAAGCTTGAGTTTTTGCTTCTCCATAAGACGAAGCCCGTATTCGGTAAGTTTCCTTCTTCTACCTTTTGTCCTTCCATGCTGTCCTGGTGGGAAGTTCCTTCTTGCTAATATCTTTGGAGCGCTTGCTTTCCCTGATACAACAACTCCAAACCTTCTATCGTGTCTTACCTGTGGTCCTATGTACCTACCCATGCTTTAAACCCTCCTCTTTGCAGGTGGTCTGCAGCCGTTGTGAGGAATGGGTGTAATATCCCTTATGGCCTTTATCTTTATACCAGCTGCATGTATGGCCCTAAGGGCCGATTCTCTTCCTGCACCAGCTCCTTTAATCCTTACCTCTGCTTCTTGAAGACCGTATTCCTGAATAGCTCTTTTTGCTGCCTTTTGGGCCGCCAACTGGGCTGCATAGGGCGTGCTTTTCCTTGTACCCTTAAAACCAACGGTTCCGCCGCTTTCCCACACTAGGGTGTTGCCCTGCTTGTCCGTTATGGTAACTATGGTGTTGTTAAAGGTACTAAGTATATGCACTATACCCTCTGTTACAGTTTTCTTTTGTTTTTTGGTTTGTTGTTTCCTCTTTGCCATACACTACCTCCTTACTTAACTATCTTTTTCTTTGTGCCTCCCACTGTCTTCCTCTTACCCTTCCTTGTTCTCGAATTGGTTCTTGTCTGCTGCCCTCTAACTGGGAGCCCTCTAACGTGCCTTATGCCTCTATAACATCCCATATCTATAAGCCTTTTTATATTCATCTGCACTTCTCTTCTTAGGTCTCCTTCTACTGTGTAATTTTGTTCTATAAACTTACGTATGGTGTTTAGTTCTTCTGGAGTTAGCTCTCCAAGCCTTTTTGTGCATGGAATGCCAGTTTTTTCGCATATTTCCCTTGCCCTTGCCCAGCCAATACCATAAAGGTAGGTAAGGGCCACCTCCAGCTTTTTGCCATCAGGAAGGTCAACACCTGCTATCCTTGCCATCTTTTACCTCCTTAACCTTGCCTTTGCTTATGCTTTGGGTTTTCGCATATTACCATAACTCTTCCCTTTCTTCTAATCACCTTACACTTGGCACATATGGGCTTTACGGAAGGTTTAACCTTCATGCTTACCTCCTTGTAAGCTAAAAATTATACCACAAATCATCCTCTATATATTATCCTACCCCTTGTAAGGTCGTAAGGAGATAGCTCCACCTTTACCTTATCGCCCGGTAGTATCCTTATAAAGTGGATACGCATTTTACCAGATACATGGGCAAGTACTTCATGGCCTGTTTCTAACCTTACCCTAAACATGGCGTTGGGCAAGGCCTCTAAAACTTCACCCTCAAGCACTATGCCTTTCTCTTTGGGTTTTTCTTCTCCTTTCTTCTTACCCATCCTTAAACTCCGTTAATACTATTGGCCCTTGCTTAGTTACAGCAACCACATACTCATAGTGGGCAGAAGGGCTTTTGTCTGCAGTTATAACCGTCCAACGGTCTCCGTCATGGGCTATCTCTTCCGTTCCAAGAGACAACATGGGTTCAATGGCAAGCACCATGCCTTGCCTCAGCTTATAATCCCTCTTTTCCTGTGCTAAGGTGGCTGGGTGGTTTGGGATAAAGGGGTCCTCATGCACCTTTCTACCTATACCATGCCCTCCAAGGTTTTTCAGAGGATAAACCCCATACTTTTTGGCCACTCTATATATGGCATCCACTATATCAGAAACCCAGTTCCCTGGGACGCACGCCTTAACGGCCTCTTGTAAGGCTTCTTTTGTAGCCTTCATAAGCATTTCCTTTTCCTTGCTAACCTCTCCCACTGCTATAGTAATTGCAGAGTCCCCTGCATAACCATCCACATAAGCTCCAAAATCAAGACTTACTATATCACCCTCTTTTATTATCTGTTCCTTCTTGGGTAATCCATGCACCACAGCTTCGTTTATGGATACGCATAAGCTTGCAGGGAACCTTTCATCGCTAAAGGGAGGCTTATAGTTTAAAAAGGCTGGCTTTGCCCCTCTCTTTTTCGTTTCTTCCCTTGCTATCATATCAAGTTCGTAGGCAGAAATTCCAGGCCTTACGGCCTTGGCTACAGCCTGAAGGACTTCCACCACCACATCACAAGCTCTTTTTATCTTTTCAATCTCCTTAAAGGAGTAAAGCTCAACCGCCATCCTTCAATACCTCTAAAAGTCTACTATGCACCTCTTCCACATTTTTTGTGGCATCCAAACTAATTAACTTATGCCTTTTTTCGTAAAATTCAACAAGTGGCTGTGTTTGTTCTTTATAGACTTTAAACCTTCTGCGTACTACTTCCTCTTTATCATCATCTCTTTGTATCAGCTTGCCACCGCAGAGGTCGCATACACCTTCTTGCTTTGGCGGGTTGTACATTACATGATAGACAGCACCACACACAGAGCATGTTAACCTCCCAGAAAGCCTATCCACTACTGCTTCTTCAGAAATCTCAAAAAGCACTACTTTATCTATGTCCCTTCCGTATTTTTTAAGCATTTCCTCAAGGGCTATGGCCTGCGGCACAGTTCTTGGAAAGCCATCCAAGATAAATCCACCATCTTTGGGCATGACCTCTTCTATAAGTGATATTACCACCTCATCGGGAACAAGTTCTCCCCTGTCCATGTATTCCTTTGCCCTTTTACCAAGGGGAGTACCTTTTTTCACCGCTTCTCTTAGCAGGTCGCCAGTAGATATGTGAAGCATACTCATCTCTTGAGATAATCTTTTTGCCTGCGTACCTTTACCAGACCCGGGAGGCCCAAGAAATACTACTATCACCTTACCTTCCTCCTATATTTGGTGTACTTCTGCTGGAGTAGTTGGGCTTCAAGCTTGTTTATGGTATCTAGGGCCACGCCTACCACTATAAGAGCAGTTGTACCACCAAAATAGAAGGGTACCTTTAGCCACATGCTTACAAATATGGGTATTACGGCCACCACGCTGAGGAATATGGCTCCCACAAAGGCCAGCCTGTTTACTATATGCTCTAGATATTTTTGCGTATCCTGTCCAGGTCTTATACCAGGTATAAAGGCGCCTACCTTCTTTAAATTATCCGCCACATCAACAGGGTTTATAAGCACTGCAGTGTAAAAGTACGTAAAGAAGACTATAAAGGCCACATAGAGTATGTTGTATGGTAGGGTGGTGGGGTTAAAGGCATCATGCATGGCCTTGGCTATGGGATGCTGTATAAAGCCAAGAACTGTGGAAGGTATTATAAGCAAGGACTGAGCAAAGATTATGGGTATTACTCCAGCTGGGTTTATCTTTATGGGAAGATAGCTAGAAGAACCTACTACCTCTTGCCTGCCTACTTGCCTTCTTGGGTGTTGTATAGGTATCCTTCTCTCTGCCTCTTGTATAAAGACTATGCCTACTACCACAGCTATTACAAACAAAATGGCACCCACAAAGGCAAAAGGTGATATATCCCCGTTTCTAAGTGAATCCCATACCCTTATGGCTGCATTGGGAAAGCCAGCTACTATACCAGCAAATATAAGCAGGGACATACCATTTCCTATACCCTTTTCCGTTATCCTATCTCCGACCCACACCAAAAACATGGTGGAAGAAACAAGGGAAATGATGGTTGTTAAAGAAAATAGAATGCCTGGGTCTGATACAATGGGCGTTCCCTTTGGTGAAACTTGCCCCTGAAGCCATACAGTTATACCCAAGGATTGCACAAAAGCCACGACAAGTGTAAGATACCTTGTATATTGGTTTATCTTATATCTTCCATAGTCCCCTTCTTCCTTGGCAAGCCTCTGGAGTTCTGGCACGGCCACAGTTAACAGTTGCATCATTATGGAGGCAGATATATAGGGCATTACACCAAGGGCAAAGAGAGTCATCCTTCCAAGGTTTCCGCCAGAAAATATATCGTAAAGGTAAAATATGGTACCCTCAAAGCTTTTGAAGAAATCCTGAAGAGCTGTAGTATCTATACCAGGCAAGGGTATGTGGCTACCAAGCCTGTATATGGCCAACATAAAAAGAGTGTAGAAAAACCTACTTCTAAAGTCCTCAAGAGAAAAAACCTGCCTGAGGTACTCTATCACTTTAGCTCCTCACAGGTACCGCCAATGGCTTGTATTTTTTCTTTTGCTGACTGTGAGAAGGCGTGGGCTTTTACTTTAAGAACCTTTGTAAGCTCTCCATCACCAAGCACCTTTACGGGCAGGCCCTTTTTCACAAGACCTTTTTCCAATAGCTTCTCTGGAGTTACCTCCTCACCAGTCTCAAAGTATCTTTCAAGGGTTCTAAGGTTTACCACTGCATACTCCACCCTATCCAAAGGCCTAAAGCCTCTCTTGGGAATCCTTTTGTGTAGAGGTGTTTGTCCACCTTCAAACCATGAGGGTAGTCTTCTATCTCCTGAACGTGTCTTTTGACCCTTGTGGCCCTTGCCACAGGTCTTTCCAAGGCCAGAACCTATACCTCTTCCTACCCTTCTCTTTTCCTTTGTAGCTCCTTCATTGGGTGCCAGCTCATGTAGTTTCATCCTTCTACCTCCTCCACCTCAAGAAGGTGGATAGCCTTACGTATATTTCCTCTAACCATAGGATTATCCTCAAGTATGACTTCCTGTCCAGTTTTCCTAAGACCAAGGCTTTTCACCGCTTTTATTTGAGGCTCTGGCTTACCAGCTAACCCTCTTACAAGCTTTACTCTTAACTTTGCCATAACATACCTCCTTAGGGTATACGCAGGTCCCTTGCGTATATGTGATACCTCTTTCTCAATACCTCAGGGTCTATACCCCTTTCCTTTGCCACCTCTTCCAGGGACCTAAGCTTCAAAAGAGCATCAAAAACAGCTCTTACCACATTGTTTGGGTTTGTGCTACCTTGTAGCTTGGTAAGCACGTCCGTGTATCCCGCCAGTTCAAAGATGGGTTTGGCAGCACCGCCAGCCACTATACCAGTTCCACGCCTTGCTGGTATTACCTTTATCATGGTTGGTCCATAATGTCCTGTTACATCATGGGGAACTGTACCGTTTTCAATGGGAACCCTTATAATGTGCTTTTTACCATCCTCTATAGCCTTAGCTATTGCTATGGGGACTTCTCTTGCCTTTCCAAGCCCAAAGCCTACAAATCCTCTTTTGTCTCCCACTATAACAAGGGCACTAAAGGAAAACCTCTTTCCGCCTTTTGTAACCCTTGTGGTCCTCTTAGCATATATAAGTCTTTCTTCTATCTGTAGCTGGTCCTCAATTTCTGCTATCCTCTGATCCCTTCTTTTGTTGTCAATGAGTTTTTCAATAGCTATACCACCCATCTTTACCTCCTTTAAAACTCAAGACCAAGCTCTCTGCACTTGTCTGCAAAGGCTTTTATTTTGCCGTGATAGAGAAAACCTCCTCTGTCAAAAACTACTCTTTTTATACCCTTTTCAAGGGCCTTTTTGACTAAAAGCTCTGCCACCTTTTGCACATCCTCTATGGACTTTCCACCTCTTTTGCCGGTCAGCTGTACAAATTCAGGATCTATGGAAGAGGCGGAAACAAGAGTATGGGCCCTCGTATCATCTATTATCTGGGCATAGAAGGCGTTTAAGCTCCTATAAACACAAAGTCTAGGCCTTTCGGGCGTCCCAAAGATTTTCCTTCTTATCCTCTTGTGCCTTCTTTCTCTTTTTTCATGCCTGCTTAACTTTGCCATACCTTACCTCCTTACTTCTTACCACCCTTTCCGGCAGATTTACCAGCCTTGAGCCTTAGCACTTCACCCTCATAGCGTATGCCTTTGCCCTTGTATACGTTGGGCTTCCTAAAGGCCCTTATCTGCGCACAGACTTGACCCACCTTTTCTTTATCTATGCCACTAACATAGATTTTGTTTTCTTTTACCTCTATTTTTACATCGGGGGGTATGGGGTATATGACTGGGTGGGAGAGTCCTAAGCTTAGCTCTAAATTGCTTCCTTTTACAGCAGCCCTGTATCCAAGTCCCACCACTTCCAGTACCTTGGTAAATCCTTCTGTAACCCCTTTTATCATATTTCTAATAAGGGCAGCGGTGGTACCGTGCATGGCCCTATGGAAGGGCTGATCTGTGGGTCTCTCCACTTTTATCGTGTTGTTTTCAATGGAAACCTTTATGTCTGGGTGTATTCTCATGGAAAGCTTACCCTTCGGCCCTTCCACTTTAAGCTCTCCACCTTGAAGGCTTACTTTTACATTCTGCGGTATTTCTATGGGCTTTTTACCTATTCTTGACATGGCCACACCTCACCATACATAAGCTATAAGCTCTCCACCCTTACCAAGCTTGCGGGCCTCATGGTCCGTAATAATTCCCGCATCGGTGGAGAGTATGGCTATACCAAAGCCTCTTTCCACATAAGGCACTTTATGCTTTGGAGTATATATCCTTCTTCCTGGCTTGGACACTTTTTCAATACCAGATATAACATTCCTTTCCTTTTTGGGGTCTGCGTACTTAAGATGTATCCTTAACTTGTATTGGGTGCCCTTCTTCTCTTCTTCCAGCCTTTCCCAATCCTTTATATAGCCTTCCTTCTTGAGAAGCTCAAGAATGGCCTCTTTTAGCTTTGAAGAGGGCACATCCACATAATCCATGCGCCTTTGTATGGCGTTCTTTATAGCGGAGAACATATCTGCTATAGGATCCATTCCCTTTACCTCCTTACCAGCTTGACTTTTTAACGCCTGGAAGCTCACCTTTGAGGGCAAGCTCCCTAAAACAAAGCCTACACATACCAAACTGCCTTATAAAACCCCTTGGCCTGCCGCACAGGGGACATCTGTTCTTCTGCCTTACCACATATTTCGGGAAATGCTTTACATCCTTTGCTACTTTAGCCTTTCTTGGCATGTTAACCTCCTACACTCCTTATGGGAAGTCCGAGGAGCGAAAGTAGCCAAAAGGCTTCCTCGTCCTTCTTTGCCGTTGTATGGATTATTATGTCCATACCCCTTATGGCATCCACCTTTTCGTAGTCAATTTCTGGGAAGACTATCTGCTCCGCAATGCCAAAGGCGTAGTTTCCTCTCCCATCAAAGGACCTTGGGTTTAGCCCCTTAAAGTCTTTAACCCTTGGCAAGGCAACAGATATGAGCTTATCAAGGAAGTCCCACATCCTTTCCTTTCTGAGCGTAACCTTTAGGCCTACGGGCATACCCTTTCTTAGCTTAAAACCTGCCTCAGACTTCTTTGCCCTTCTTACTGCTGGTTGTTGCCCTGTAATGGCCCTCAGGTCTTCTATAGCTCTTTCAAGTTGTTTAATATCTCCCACAGCCTCACCTACGCCCATATTTACCACAATCTTAACTATTTTGGGTACTTCCATAGGGTTTTTGTAGCCAAAGCGGTTTATAAGCTGTGGGACCACCTCTTCCCTGTACTTGGTATAAAGCCTCGGTACATATTTTGTCTCTACACTCATCTTTTAACCCTCACTTTTTCTTTCACAAGGTCAATATTCTCGTTGCATTTTTTACAGTACCTGTACTTCCTTATAGTATCTCCCTCTATTAGGGTTCTTATGCCTACCCTGGTAGGCTTTTGACACTTGGGACAAAGGAGCATTACATTGCTTATATGAATTGGAGCCTCTATTTCATATATGCCACCCTCTCTAACATTAGGGATCTCTCTTATGTGCTTTTTTACAAGGTTAACATCTTTTACTATTACCCTGTTTTCCTCTCTGAGTACCCTTATAACCTCTCCCGTCTTTCCTTTTTCTCTGCCCCTCATAACCACCACTGTATCACCCTTTTTTATCCTCTGAGCCATCACACCACCTCCGGAGCCAAAGATGCCAACTTGGTAAAGCCTCTATTTCTCACTTCTCTTGCAATGGGGCCCAATATACGTGTGCCAAGCGGCTCTCCATACTGATTTAGCAATACTACTGCATTGTCATCAAACTTTATATAGCTACCATCTGGGCGCCTTACCTCCTTCTTAGTCCTTACCACCACAGCCCTGTATACTTTACCCTTCTTTGCAGGGCTATTGGGTGCAGCCACCTTAACTGTCACAGTGACCACATCACCCACGGTGGCATACTTTCTTGGAGCATAAGGTATGCCTATTATCTGCACCTTTTTGGCGCCCGAGTTATCAGCTACATTAGCATAGCCTTGTCTTTGTATCATGGCTCTTCACCTCTAACATAAGCTAAGAATTATATCACAATTAAACCTTTGTGTAAAGGTCCAAAAGCCTTTAGACCCAAACCTAAGGCTCTAAGGGAATTGAATTATAAAAGATGACACATGCTTTTGTCAAGAAAAAAAATATTTCACGAAAACATCACGCAAGACAGCAATATGATGAGTATAATATAATATACAAAGGTAAGCACCTATGGAGGGTTAAGCCATGAGGAAAAGGGTATCAATGCTTGTTGGACTTGTAGTAGTTATACTTTCTGGACTGTTTTTTGTAGCTTGCGGAGGTGGCGGAGGAGGCAGCACGCAAACTGGTAGTGTTTCTCTATTCTTTACAGATTCACCTGCAGATGTCTATTCTTCTGTGCTTGTAAAGGTCTATGAGGTAAACCTTTGTTCAGATAACCAATGCCAGAATAAGGTCAACCTTTTTACAAACCAGCAAGGTCTTGAGGTGGACCTAAGCAAGCTAAACGGCATCCTCCAGTATATAAACACCGCCAACATACCACAGGGAACCTACAACAGGCTTGAGGTAATACTGGACAAAAACCTAACTATAATTGATGGCTCTGGAGTATATCACCCTGCTATTTTTACGCCCATGCAAGAAAAACCTAACAAGCCTAACACAGTGCAGTGTGATAATGCTAGCAACAAATGTTATATAAGGTTTAATGGCACAGTGCAGCCCTTTGCCATGGGTAAGCTTGTGGTGGATTTCCAGCTAAAGGAGTTTGAAGTGAAGGAATCTAATGAACCTACTACTCCCTGGCAGGTTACGGAAGTAAAGATGATGCCACTGACTCCACAAACCAACAAATACAAAGTATACCTTTCTGTACAAAGCGTAAACTCACAGAACAACACCATTACAGGCACTTGGATGGGTAAAACTTACACGGTAAACATAAGCTCAAATACGGTATGTGAGATAAATGACAACTACTATCAAGGAACTAACTGCATCAATCAAATACAAAGTGGCATGTGCATTGAGGTAAAGACCTATCAAGACCCTTCAAACCTTACCACTTTTACAGCTACCAAGATAGAAATGGAAGAGCCAGACAAGTGTGCAAATTCTTCCGGACCTAGTCCTAACTACACAGAACTAAAAGGAACTGTATCATCAAAAGACAGCCAAAATTCAACCTTTAACATAAATACATATAACAATCCCATAAAGGTAACACCTTCCACTTACTGCGAATACCAAGAAGATGTTTATATGATGGGCACTCAATGTCTCACAAACCTTCAAACTGGCTGGCTTGTAGAGGTAAAGATAAACTCCAACAATGAAGCCATAAAGATAGAGAAAGAGTAGTAAAACTTTTGGGCAGGCCTTTGGCCTGCCTGCTTACCACCTTAAACTAAAAATAAATACCCTTTATAATGGATGTGTTATAATAGAGATTTCTGTATAAGGAGGTAAAGGATGCGTGTAAAGGGTCCCTCTTCAAGGAAGTTTAAGAAGAAGATCCTCAAGCTTGCCAAGGGCTTTAGAGGTCAAAGGAAGAACGTTTATAGAAGGGCAAAGGAATATGTCTTTAGAGCTTTGCAATATCAATATAGGGACAGAAGGCAAAGAAAAAGGCAATTTAGAAGGCTTTGGATTGCTCGTATAAATGCAGCGGTAAGGCCTTATGGACTTTCTTACAGCAAGTTTATAAATGGACTTTCAAAGGCTGGTATAAACTTGAATAGAAAGGTGCTTGCCGACATGGCAGTAAGAGACCCAGAAGGCTTTGCCCAAATAGTAAACAAGGCAAAGGAAGCTCTGGCCCAGCCTGTATGATAGACCTAAAAGGCTTAGAGGAAGAGTTAAAAGAGGACCTACATAAGGTAGAGTCCCTTACCCAGCTACAGGGTATAAAGGCTAAGTATATAGGTAAAAGTGGATTTATAACTCAAGCAATCGCCAACATAAAGAATGTGCCACCAGAAGAAAGAAGAGAATATGGGCAAAGGGTAAATAAGCTAAAGGAGTATGCGGAAGAATTAATAAGAAAAAAGGAAGAGGAGCTAAAGAAGCTTGAGCTTGAAAAAAGGCTATCGCAAGAGTGGCTTGACCTTTCAGTAGTTCTTGAGCCTTCCTTTGGCACATACCACCCACTAACTAAAACACTCAAGAGGATAAAGGACATATTTGTAAGCATGGGCTTTTCTGTTATGGAAGGCCCAGAGGTGGAGCTAGAGGAGTACAACTTTGACAAGCTAAACATCCCAAAGGACCACCCAGCGAGGGATATGCAAGACACATTCTATGTAAACAAAGAGGGCTACCTTTTGAGGACTCACACTTCACCAGTACAGATAAGAACTATGCTATCCCAAAAGCCGCCCATATACATGATAGCTCCAGGCAAAGTATACAGAAGGGATGATGACCCAACCCATTCGCCCATGTTCCATCAGGTAGAAGGTCTGGCAGTGGATAAGTACATAAACTTTGGCCATATGAAGTACACCATAGAAACCTTTCTTAAAGAGTTTTTTGAGGTGGATGTGCCTGTACGTTTTAGGGCCTCTTACTTTCCTTTTACAGAGCCTTCTGCCGAAGTGGATATTGGGTGTGTTATATGTGGTGGTGAGGGTTGTAGGGTTTGTAAAGAATCTGGCTGGCTTGAGGTGATGGGGTGTGGTATGGTGCATCCTGCAGTGCTTGAAAACTGCCATATTGACCCAGAGGTCTATCAGGGCTTTGCCTTTGGTATGGGAGTAGAAAGGCTTGCCATGTTATACTTTGGCATAGATAACATAAAGCTCTTCTTTGAAAACGACCTGAGATTTCTAAAACAGTTTTAGCCATGTTAAAAGAATTTACACCAGAGGAAAGAAAGGTAGTTTTAAGCATAACCTTTGCCGTTATGGTACGTATGCTTGGTCTTTTCTTGCTTTTGCCCGTATTATCTCCCTATCTTAAGACACTGCAAGGTTCCACACCACAGCTCATAGGCCTAGCCATAGGCATATACGGCCTTGCCCAAGCTCTTTTGCAAATACCCTTTGGATACCTATCGGACAAGCATGGAAGGAAGCCCATCATTTTTGTAGGTATGTTCACCTACGCCATAGGAAGCTTGATGGCAGGCTTTGTAGGGAATATATGGAGTATGGTCTTTGCTCGCTTTATTCAGGGCTTTGGTGCAGTTTCTTCTGCCATGATAGCCCTATCGGCAGACCTTACCAGAGAAGAGGTAAGGACTAGGGCCTTTGCCCATATAGGTGCTTCCATAGGTCTTACCTTTGCGCTAAGCCTTGCCATATCCCCTGTGCTGGCGGGGAAGTTTGGCGTTCCCTTTCTCTTCTTCCTTACAGCCTTTTTAAGTATACTGGCTCTATTTATCCTTATGACGCAGGTGCCAGAGCCAAAAGTAAGGTCCACAGAAAGGGAGATAAACCCTTCCCTTAGCAACATAACTCATCTTTTAAAAGACAAAAATCAAATCTTTTTAAACTTTTCTGTGGGCTTACTTCATGCTTACTTGGTACTTTTATTTACAGTAGTTCCCTATGAACTTGTATATGAGTATAGTCTTCCAAAGATAAAGCACTGGGAAATATACTTGCCTACAGTTTTGCTTTCTCTTATTCTCATGGTACCAGCCATAATAGTGGCGGAAAAAAGAAAAAAGTTTAGAGAAGTCTTCCTTTCTGCAGTTTTCTTACTTGGGCTTTCTTTTGCCACTTTACATTTTGTGGGAAATTTTGTAGGTATTGTTTTGGCTGTGCTTTTTTTCTTTTTGGGGTTTAATATGCTGGAAGCCCTTATTCCTTCTCTTCTCACAAGGCTAACCCATAAGGACCTTAGAGGCCTTTCCCTAGGCTTTTTTAATACAACTCAATTTTTGGGAGCTTTCCTTGGCGGTATGTGGGGAGGCTATACCTTAAAACATGGCTACAGTTATATGACCCTTTTTGCCATGGCTTTTGCCATCTTTTGGTTTTTTGTGGGAAGCCTTTGGTTTAGAAGTATAAAGGACCTTCCCATATTTACAGAATAATTTGCTTTATATTATAAAAGTTATGCTGAAGAGTTTGGAACTACTGCTAACTCTTCTTGAATACAGGGATGTTTATACAAGAGGGCATACAGATAGGGGCATCTTTTACGCCACAAAGATAGGCGAAAGCCTTGGACTTTACGAAAGGGAACTTGACCTTCTTCGTATTGGTGGTATGTTGCACGATGTGGGGAAAATAGCCATACCAGACGTTATACTCCTAAAGCCGGGAAAGCTTACAAAAGAAGAGTTTGAAGTGATGAAGCTCCATGTGCAACTGGGCTATGAAATGGTAAAGGGCCTTGACCTACCTTATGAATCCCTTGAAGTTTTACTATACCATCAAGAAAAATACGATGGTACTGGATACCCTTACGGATTGAAAGGTCAAGAAATACCTTTACTTGCAAGGATATACACCATTGCGGATGCTTTTGAAGCTATGACTGCAAGGAGAATATACAAGACTGCAAAAACCTGGGAACAGGCTTTGAATGAGCTTGAAGAGCTGGCAGGTTTACAGTTTGACCCAGATATAGTAGGTTATGCCATCAAAACACTGAGAGGCTTAAAGCATGTGGAAGTAAACCATTCCCGTGTAAATCAAGAGATAGAAAAGATAAGGTGGAGTTTTCAGTATTTAGACCCAACTGGAGCCATAAAGGGGGACCTTTTTCTACCAACGCTAAAAGCCTTTATGGACAAAAGAGAAAGTTTTTGTTTGACAGTTTTTGATATAAAAAATCTCACCCAAATAAACCTTGAAAGGGGCTGGGAGGCTGGCAACGAAGTCCTAAAACATCTTGTAAAAGCTATAAACATCCAATGCTGTGCTTCTTATGATATAAGGGACATAATCTTAAGGTTGATGAAGGAAGATGTAATAGATATAACAAGCCCTGTTGTATTCCGTATAGGGGGCGATGAGTTTGCAGTTATAGCACCGTATATTCCACCTGAGGAGAAGGTTCTTGGAGTTATAAAGGCTATGAAAGATATTAACATAGAAATAGACTATATGCGACTTGAATATCCTTCAGTCATTTCCACTTATCAGGAGGCTATTAATAGAATCTTTGCTTTTACTAAGAATAAGTTCATTGATTTTTATAGATAAGGTCTATAATACGTTTGGTGAGAAATTGATTAAGCAAAGGTGATGCCATTAGACCTTTTGTTAAAAATAAATGAGACAAAAAATGTATGGGCGGGTCTTTGACCCGCCTGATGTTTTATAATCTGGCAGGTTTAAAACCTGCCACTACAAAGGATGAATTTCTCACCTGGCGTATAGATAAGGTCTATAATGTATTCTCATGAATACACAAGAGCTTGCTAAAATTTTAAAAGCATCACATGTGGGTGAGCCACTTTCCTTCTTTGGCTTTTCCATAGACAGTAGGACAGTAAAAGGTGGGGAGGTTTTTATAGCCCTGAGGGGTAAGGTGCATGATGGTCATAACTTTGCCCAAGAAGCCATAAAAAAAGGTGCGGTTGCTGTCCTTTGTGAAAGGCTTCTTGACCTTCCTAAGAATGTGCCACAAATATTGGTAGAAGACAGCCTATCGGCTTTGAGAAATATTGCCCTTTGGAAAAGGGAAAACTTCAAAGGTAAGGTAGTAGCAATAGCTGGTTCGGCTGGTAAAACCACCACAAAGGAGATGACAGCCTTTTTACTCTCCAAGGTGAGGAAGGTGTGTAAAACTCCAAGAAATTACAATTCGCAGGTTGGTGTGCCTTTGTCTGTGGCTAACTTTGAAGAAGACTGTGCTTTTTGGGTTGTGGAGCTTGGAGCAAGTCAAAAGGGTGATGTTAAAAGGCTTGTGGAAATAGTAAAGCCACATGTAAGGGCTATAACAGCCATAGGAGAAGAACACTTAGAAACCTTTGGATGCCTTGATGATGTAATTCTTGGGAATGGGGAAATATTTTATGGGATGGAAGAAAAGGACTGGGGTGTATGTCCTGCAAAGGTATCTCATTGTTATGCCATACCTAAAAAGCTAACCTTCGGTGATGAAGATTTTTCCGCCGAAGAGATAAAACTTTCTGCAGAAGGAGTAAGTTTTAAAGTAAAAGGAAAAGAAGTATTTATTCCTATACCAAGCCTTGCAGTAGTGGAAAATGCCCTGTGTGCCTTTCGCATACTTGAAGCCCTTGGTGTTGATTGGAGGGAGATATCTAATAGCCTTACAGATTTCCACCCTGTGGAAGGGAGGTTTAGAGTTATAAAAAAGAAGGACCTTATTCTCATTGATGACACTTACAACGCCAATCCACCGTCGGTAAGGATGGCTCTAAAAAGCCTTAGCCTTTTTGATGGGTACAGAATAGCAGTTTTGGGAGATATGCTAGAGCTTGGGGAGCTTTCAGAAGCCTATCATAGAGAAATAGGTAGGCTTTGCACAGAGCTTGGTATAGACCTTTGTTTGTTTTATGGAGACCATATGAAGTATGCCTACCAAGAATGCCTTCAAAAAGGAGGCAATTGTACATTTTTTGAAGATAAGAAAAGGCTATTGGATTTTCTCCTGGGTAAGTCTTTTGGAAAAGCTGTTATACTTTTTAAAGGTTCAAGAGGTATGAAGATGGAAGAACTGGTGGAGGGTTTTATAGATGGCAGACTTTGTGGATGTATATAAAAAACTTGAAGAGAATGTATTATTCCATACAAAGCTTGAAAAGATAAAGTATGAAGACGGAAAACTATTTTTAACCATTACACCGCTTTCCCAAAGGTTTTTGCTTTTGGGAGATTCGGTAAAAGTAGGTTATATGACTATGCTTCTGCCTGGTAGGGTGGTAGGGAAGGGTGAAAACCTAATAATAAATCTATTTTATGCAGGAGAGGGAAAGTGGGGAGATAGGAGCAAGCCAAGGGTGCCAGTTCAAAAGGATCTTAACTTTACAGTGCTTATAAAGTTTGAGGGCATTTATAGGGCCTTTGAGCCTGTAGATATATCTGAAGCAGGCCTATCACTTATAACACTTGATGACTCCATAATACCCATGATGTTGGGCAAAAGTTTGGAGTTTAAGCTTACAGGTAGGGAAGAGCTGTCTGGCGTGTCTGGAACACTCCGCCTTGTAGGTATAATGGAGGAAAAAAAGGTAATCAAGCTTTCTTGTGAAATTGATCTAGACGACGCCGATGCAACAAAGGTAAGGCTATATGTGATGAAGACGATAGAAAAACTACTCAGCTCTTGACAGAGAAAATAAGAATATTAGAATATAATTATATCGTTATACCACTTAGGAGTAGGAACATGGTTGCTATATTTATCCTAATCTTATGGACCACTTTCTTGTTTGCCAAGGAGCTAAAGATTCAAGAGGCCATAGACCTTGCCCTCAAAAACAGTCCAATAATAAAGGCTTCCCAAAGGGATGTGAAGGCTCAAGAGCTTGAGTTAAAGGCTGCCAAGGGTGCACTTTTCCCAAGGATAAAGCTTGAGGAAACCTACACAAGAACCGATGTGCCAGCCTACGCCTTTATGAGTAAGCTAAACCAAGAGAGGATCACCTTACAAGACTTTGACCCTGCAAAGCTAAACAATCCACCAGCCATAAACAACTTTGAAACAAAGATAAGCTTGGAAGTGCCCATATGGCTAGGTGGTAAAATCCAGTCTGCTAAAAGGATGGCAGAACACGAATACAAGGCTGTAAGCCTTGAGGCAAGTAGAAAAGAAGAAGAGGTAATAAGGCAAGTATATCACACCTATGTGGATGTGGCCTTGGCAAAGGAAGCCGTAGAGGTATCCAAGCAGGCAGTAGAGGATGCAAAGGAGCATCTGAGGCTTGCTGAGCAGATGCATAAGGTAGGGATGGGGCTTTTGTCCGATGTGCTGAGGGCGCAAGTTTATCTTTCAAAGGCTCAAGAGAACTTAGAAAAGGCTGAGAGAAACTACAGCGTGGCAAAAAGGGGTCTTGAGGTTGTTATAGGCCTTAGGCTTGGAGACTTTGAGGTGGAAGGTCTAAAGGCATGCCCGCAGGTAAATGTGGAAGGGCTAAAAGAAAAGGCGGTCCAAAGAAGGGATATAAAAGCTATGGAAGAAAGGTTAAGGACCCTGCAAGAGGCCTATAGCTTTGCCCTCTCTGATAACCTTCCACACATATACGCCTTTGGCCAATACTTCCTTAACTCAAAGGACCATCCCTTCGGTTCCGATGGTAAGGGTTACATGGTGGGGCTTGGCTTTTCTTGGGCTTTTGATACGGGCCTAACCACTCTTAGGAAGGCTCAAGCAAACCTTGAAAGAAGGTATGGATTGGAGGAAAGGATAAGGCTTATAAAGGATATGGCCTTGCTTGACGTAGAAAAGGCTTATGCAGAGTATAAGAATGCTCTTGATATGCTAAGGTCTGCAGAAGACAGAATTAAGGCAAGCAAGGAAGTGCTAAGAGTTATTGAGTTAAGGTATAAAAACGGCCTTGCCAGAATGGTGGATATTTTGGATGCACAAACAGAATTGGACAAGGCAAGGCTTGAAAGGATACAAGCCATAAACGCATGCCATAAGGCTTACGCAGACCTTCTTTTTGGTGCAGGCTTGATAGAGGAGGTGAAAAGATGAAAGGTTGGATAAAGTATGCGGCTTTTGCTTTCCTGATGCTTTTGGTAGTTTTGTGGCTTGGTGGCTTTTTCTCCCATAGGGAAAAGGCTGGAGAAGTAAAGAAAGAGACGGCTACCGTGGGAGGTCTAACCATAGGCTCTGTGGAAAAGGTTTCTGAGATAAGCTCTCCCTACACTGGGCAGATAGTGGCGGACAAGAGGATAGAGGTAAGCACCAGAATAATGGGAAAGGTGAAGAAGGTTTTTGTGCAAGAAGGACAGATGGTAAAGCCTGGGCAGATTCTTGTGGAAGTGGATGCACAAGATATAAAGGCACAAGTTTCTGCAGTAAGTGAACAAATGGCTCAGGCGGAGCAAGCTCTTAAGTCTGCCACTGCAAACTACGAGGCGGTAAGCAAAACCTTTGAAAGGTATTCAAGGCTTTTAAAAGAAGGAGCCATAACACAGCAGGAGTTTGACCAGATAAAGGCCCAGTATGAGTCTGCAAAGGCTCAGGTAGAACAGGCAAAAGCTGGCATAAGGGCCTTACAAAACCAAAAACAAGCGGTAGCAAGCAATTTAAACTATGCAAGCCTTGTATCACCAGTGGAAGGCTATGTGGCGCACAAACAGGTGGATGTGGGAGATTTGGCAGTGCCAGGACAGCCCTTGCTTGTGGTAGAGTCCCCACCCTACCTTTTTGAAGTATTTCTACCAGAAAGGTTCGTTGGGAAAATAAAGGTGGGCCAAGAGTATGGAGTTTATGCACCAAGCCTTGGCAAAAACCTAAGGGCCAAAGTAAAAGAAGTATCTTCTGCCCTTGACCCAGCTACGAGAACCTTTAGGGTAAAGCTTGAGTTTGAACAAAATAAGGACTTAAGGAGTGGTATGTACGGAAGCCTTCTCATACCAGAAAAGGTGGAAGCCCTTTTGGTGCCAGAATCAGCCATAGTTAGGAGGTTTGACTTTACAGGGGTATGGGTCGTAAAGCCCGATAACACTTTGGAGCTTAGGTTTGTAAAACTTGGAGAAAGAAGGGGTAATAAGGTGGAAGTTCTGTCTGGCCTTAAGGAAGGTGAAAGGATAGTTATACAGGGCATAGAAAAGGCTTGCGAAGGTTGTAGGGTAGGAGGTTAAGAATGTATGGCTTTGCTGGAAGACTTGCCAACTATTTTATAGATTCCAAGCTTACACCCATACTCATACTCGTATCTTTGGCTTTGGGCCTCTTTGCCATAGTGGCAACTCCAAAGGAGGAAGAGCCACAGATTATAGTTCCAATGATAGATATAATGATCGCCTACCCTGGGGCAACGCCAGAGGAGGTAGAAAGGAGGGTGGTAGCACCCCTCGAGAAAAAGCTATGGGAGCTAAAAGATATTGAATACATATACTCGGCCAGCATGGAGGGAATGGCCATAGTGACCGCCCGCTTCTATGTGGGCACAAACCCAGTAAAGGCCTTGGTAGACCTTAATACAAAGATGATGTCCGCCATGGACGTGGCGCCACCAGGCGTCATACTTCCGCCACTGGTAAAGCCCAAGTCCATAGACGATGTGCCCATACTCACCCTTACCCTTTGGGGCAAAAACTATGATTCCTATGATCTAAGGCGTATGGCAGAAGCCATTGAGAACGAAATAAAGAAGGTGCAAAATGTGGCAGATGTATTCCTTGTGGGTGGAAAGCCAAGGCAGGTACGCATAATCCTTGATCCAAACAGGCTAAGCGCCTACAGGATATCTCCACTGTATATAGCACAGCTTATTCAAACTGCCAACGCACAGGTATTGAGCGGTAAGATAGTCCAGGGTGGAAAGGAGTTTGTGGTAAGGACTGGCGAATTCTTGAAGTCAAAGGAAGATGTGGAAAACATTGTGGTAGGCGTGTTTGGCGGAAGGCCTGTGTATCTAAAAGATGTGGCCACTGTGGTGGATGGGCCTTCTGAGGTAAAGGACTACGTGCTTATGGGCTTTGGACCCAAGCATGAGGAGAAAGGTATTAAAGGTGTAAAACCTGGTGAGCTTTATCCTGCGGTTACTATAGCCGTATCCAAAAGGGTGGGCACCAATGCAGTGGAAGTGGCCAATGAAGTGCTGCAGCTTGTGGACCATCTAAAGGGAAAAATCCTTCCAAAGGACCTTAGCATAACCGTAACAAGGAACTACGGTGAGACGGCCAAGGAAAAGTCCAACGAGCTTTTGGAACACCTTTTTATAGCCACCTTTTCTGTCATACTCCTTATAGCAGTAGCCCTGGGTGTAAAAGAGGCCATAGTGGTAGGCATAGCTGTGCCTGTAACTCTTGCCATAGCCCTATTTTTGAGCCATATGTTTGGCTTTACTCTAAACAGGGTGACCCTCTTTGCCCTTATCTTTGCTATCGGTATACTTGTGGATGATGCCATTGTGGTGGTGGAAAACGTTCACAGGTGGTTTGAACTAAAGCTGGCAAAAACTCCAAGGGAAGCCATTGTGAGAGCCACCGACGAGGTGGGTAATCCTACCATCTTGGCTACCTTTACCGTTATAGCTGCCCTCATGCCCATGGCCTTTGTTTCTGGGCTTATGGGACCTTACATGAGACCCATACCCATAAACGCCTCTGTGGCCATGTTCTTCTCCCTTTTGGTGGCCTTTATAATAACCCCTTGGGCTAGTTATCTATTTTTGAGAAAGGACTTTGATAAAGGGCACGAAAAAGAAGAAATAAACATAAAAGAAACTACATTTTGGAAAATATACTCCCGCATAATGGTGCCACTCCTTACCAACAAGGCTAAAAGATATACCTTTTATGGATTTACCCTCGCCCTTATGGGAATATCCATAGGTCTTTTGATCACAAAAGCTGTGGTGGTAAAAATGCTACCCTACGATAACAAAAGTGAGCTTCAGATAGTTATAGACATGCCAGAGGGCACACCCCTTGAAAAGACCCTTGAGACGGCAAAGGCCATAGGCGATTACATATCAAGACAGTCCATAGTATCAGACTATCAGGTATATGTAGGCACATCTGCACCCTTTAACTTCAACGGCCTTGTAAGGCACTACTATCTTAGACAGGCCTCCAACCTTGCGGATATTCAGGTAAACCTCATAGGAAAGCATGAAAGAAAAGAACAATCCCACGACTTTGCCAAAAGGATAAGGCCTGTGGTGCATCAGATAGCCCAAAAGTATGGAGCCAAGTATGTGGCTGTGGTGGAAGTGCCACCAGGCCCACCGGTGCTTTCTCCCATAGTGGCAGAAATATATGGCCCAGACCTAAAAGCCCAACAAGCCTTTGCAAAAGAAGTGCTAAAGGTCTTTAAGGAGAGCAAAAGTATAACGGACGAGGGCATATACCTTGAGGACCCCGCACCCCTCCTAAGGCTTGTGGTAAAGGAAGACAAAGCCAAAATGGCTGGACTTTCAAAGCAAGAGGTGGTCTATACCCTTCAAGCCCTCTTTGGTGGCTACAAGGCTGGCATAATGCAAAATACAGATACGGAGCATACGCCCATAGTGATAAGGTTTGACGAAAAATACAGAACCCTTGACGTTTTAAAGATGCTTCAAATACCCACCAAAGATGGAAAGACAGTGCCTCTTTCCGAGCTTGTGGAGATAAGGCAGGACACAATTCCAACCACCATATACCACAAGAACCTAAGAAGGGTTGTTTATGTGATAGGCGATGTGGCGGGAAGGGAAGAGGCGCCCTTCTACGGCATATTGGATGTAAGAAAGGCTGTAAAAAGCTTGCCAAACCCCTACGGAGAAGTGAAAGAGCTTTGGATGTCCTTGCCAGTTGTGGAGGATGGCATTTATGTAAAGTGGGATGGTGAGATGCATATAACACTTGAGGTCTTTAGGGACCTTGGCCTTGCCTTTGCCGTTGCTCTCTTTGTTATGTATGTTTTAATCCTTGGATGGTTCAAGGACTTTAGGATACCAGGCATAATAATGGCGCCTATACCCCTTACCTTGGTGGGTATAATCCCAGGGCACCTTATTATGGGTGCCTTCTTTACGGCCACATCCATGATAGGTTTTATAGCCCTTGCGGGCATAATAGTGAGGAACTCCATACTTCTTGTAGACTTTGCAGAGGAAAGGATAAGGGATGGTGTGCCACCACACTTGGCCGTGGTGGAGGCTGGTGTAATAAGGACAAGACCCATACTCTTGACCGCCGTGGCAGTCATTGTGGGCGCCTTTGTGATAGTCTTTGACCCCATCTTTAACGGTCTTGCCATATCCCTCATATTTGGAACCATAGGATCCACCACCCTCACCCTTGTGCTTATTCCTCTTATGTATTACTCAAGCAAGGTAAAGAGAATAGAAAGGTTACCCACAGCAGAGGAAGTGCAAAGGGATATTCTCAAGTAGTTTGAGAGGCCTTATAAACATGGGGCGATGCCTTCGCCCCTGCTTGTTGCAAATAATTATAAAAAAGGCAAATTGTCTAATTTATCTTTAGCAAGTATTACGTTGGAGGACAAATTAAAACCTGTGGGCTTCCTACCAGTTGATTTTTTTAAATGTATGGGCGGGTCTTGTACCCGCCCGATGTTTTATAATTTGGCAGGTTTAAAACCTGCACCTACAAAGGATGAATTTCTCACTCCACGTGTAAAAACCCTCTTACACAACTATTAAACTATCTGTGGTACCAAAAGGATTTGGTACTTGCTGGTCTGCTTCAATCTCGTTTTCCCAAAATTCTCCATCAATAAGATACTTAAACCTGTAGCTCTTTCCCTTTTTTAGCCTTTTGCTAATCCAAAAGGTGCCATCCTTTTTTCTTTTCATAGCCTCTGGCTTCCACTGGTTCCACTCACCCACAAGCTCTACCTTTTGTGCTCCCTCCTTCTTCACATAAAAGCTCACCACGCATACATCCCCAGCATAGGTTTTCTTAATCATCTTCCACCTCCTCTCAGCCTTATAATTTTAATTTATGCGTGTGGGAATACTGGGCGGTGGGCAGCTGGGCTGGATGACCATACTGGAGGGCAGAAAGCTTGGCTTTGAATTTTTTGTGCTTGACCCAGACCCAAAAGCTCCAGCCAGCAGGATAGCGGACAGGTGGTTTTCGCCAGAAGAGGCAGAAGATTTTATAAAGGCTTGCCACGTTATAACCTACGAGTTTGAACACATAGAAGAAGATATCCTTGAAAAGGTTTATGACCTTACCACACCATCCTTGAACGTACTTGAGCTAAAAAGAAGCAGGATAAGGGAAAAGGAGTTTTATAGAAAGTCAGGGTACCCTACACCAGAGTTTGTAGTTGCCAAGTGGGAGGACCTCAAGGAAAAGGTGCAAAGCTTTGGATTCCCGTGTGTAGTAAAGGCGGAAAGGCTTGGTTATGATGGCAAAGGGCAGTATAGGGTTTATTACAAGGAGGATGTGGAAAACATAATAAAAAATCATGGTCCTGAAGAAGGCTTTTTGATAGAAAGGCTTATAGATTTTAGCTTTGAGTTTTCCTTGATAGGTGTTAGGGATACAAAGGGTAATGCACGCCTTTATCCTCTAACAGTAAACCACCATGAAAACGGCATATTACTTTACAACTCCACCAGACACTTTCAACTAAAGGAGGCAGAGGATATAGTTTTTTCCCTTATGGAAGATCTTAACTTGGTAGGGCTTCTTGCGGTGGAGTTTTTCTACACTTGGAATGGGAAAGTTTTAATTAATGAGTTTGCACCAAGGCCTCACAATACAGGGCATTATAGTCTTGATGGGTGTTATACATCCCAGTTTGAAAACCTTATAAGGGCCATATGCGGTATGCCCCTTGGTTCAACAAGGCTAAAGGCTCCCTCCGGCATGGTAAACATACTGGGCCTTTCCCTTGAAGATATGGACCTTAACGCCCTTTTATCCATAGAAGGCACAAAGCTATACTGGTATGGAAAGGAGAAAAAACCAAGGAGGAAAATGGGACATATAAACCTTGTGGCAAGCACAGAACAGGAAGTAGAAGAGAAGATTGAAAAACTTATAAACTTAATATACTCCCATGAGCCTTCTTAAGGAATTTTTAAGCCAAGTTGGTGAAGGCTACCTTCTCATAGATAAAGAAGGCAGGGTAGTTTTTGGAAATGATTTCCTTATAAGGAGAGGGCTGTTAAAAAGGGATTTTGAAGGCAAGCCCTACTATGAATGCGTAAATAACCTTACAGTAGTCAGTTGTTTGGCCGAAGCCTTGTCAGAAAAAAGTGATAAGTTGTGCAACTTTGACCATGAGGAAAGAGAGTATTCCCTTTATGCTTTTGTAGGTAGCGACCTAACAGTGGTTCGTTTTTCCGACATTACAGACCTTAGGAGGTATGAAAGGTCAAGGAGGGAGTTTGTTGCTAACGTATCCCACGAGCTTAAAACACCTATTGCAGTCCTCAAAAGCCTTTTGGAAACCCTCTATGAAGAGGAGGATAGGGAAGAAAAGAAGGCCTTTCTTGAAAAGGCGTTAAAGCGTGTGGAGGATATGAGGAGGTTGGTGGAGGACCTACTTATACTCACAAAGCTTGAGTCTGGTGAAGAAAGGATAAAAAGGGAAGACATAAACCTTAAAATGCTTATAGATGAAATTTTCGAGCTTTTCGAGTCACAAGCTTTGGAAACAAAAATAGATCTTAAAAACTCTGTGGAAGAGGGTTTTAAGATAAAAGGAGATTGGGATAAGCTTTTCTTACTTTTTAAAAACCTTGTGGACAACGCCATAAAGTATAACAAGGAAGGTGGTAAAGTAGAGGTAAAGGCTTACAAGAAGGACGGAGTTGCTGTGGTTGAGGTTAACGATACGGGTATAGGCATCCCAAAGGATCATTTACCCTTTATATTTGAAAGGTTTTACAGGGTGGACCCTTCAAGGTCAAGGGAGATGGGTGGCACGGGCTTGGGGCTTTCCATCGTTAAACACATAGCTCTATCCCATGGCGGAAAGGTAGAAGTGGAAAGCGAAGAAGGTAAGGGTAGCACCTTTCGTGTTTACCTACCCTTAGAGTAAGTGCCCCAACTTTACCTTTTTTGCTTCCAAGTATCTTTGGTTATGTTCGCAAGCTGGAATTTTTAAAGGAACCCTTTCAACCACTTCAAGACTATAACCCTCAAGGGCAACTATCTTCCTTGGATTGTTGGTAAGTAGCTTCATCTTTCTTACTCCAAGGTCAAGGAGTATTTGAACCCCTATACCATAATCCCTAAGGTCTGCCGGGTAACCTATCTTTTCATTCGCTTCCACCGTATCGTAGCCCATGTCTTGCAGGTGATAGGCTTTTATCTTGTTAACTATGCCTATGCCTCTTCCTTCATGCCCCATTATGTAAACAAGAACTCCCTTGCCCTCTTGGGCTATCGCCTCCATGGCAGCCTCAAGCTGCGACCTACAATCACATCTCAAGGATTTAAACACATCACCCGTTAAGCACTCAGAATGGACCCTTACAAGCACAGGCTCATCTTCTTTCCACTCACCCATGGTAAGAGCTACTTGCTCCTCTCCAGTAAGCACATGCCTATAGGCGTGTATCTTGAAAAAGCCATATCTGGTTGGTAAGTTGGCCGTTGCTTCTCTTACCACAAGCCTTTCTCTTTTTAGTCTGTATCTTATTAGGTCCGCTATGGTGATGATCTTAAGGTTAAAGCTTTTAGCAAACTCCATAAGGTCTGGAAGTCTTGCCATGGTGCCATCTTCTTTCATTATCTCGCATATAACACCTGCAGGATAAAGGCCTGCAAGCCTTGCCAGGTCAACACTTGCTTCTGTATGCCCAGCCCTTTCCAAAACACCACCGGGCTTTGCCTTTAGAGGAAAAACATGCCCAGGCCTTATAAAATCCGTTGGCTTTGCCTCTGGGCTTATAGCAAGTTTTATGGTCATAGCTCTATCAAAGGCAGATATGCCAGTGGTAGTACCAAACCTTGGATGGGCATCTATGGAAACGCAAAAATAGGTTCCCTTTGGGTCTGTATTCCTTATGGCCATTGGATAAAGGTCGAGCTCATCACACCTTTGGGGAGTTAAAGTAAGGCATATAAGGCCCCTTCCATACTTTGCCATAAAGTTTATAGCCTCGGGTGTTACTTTCTCTGCAGCCATTACCAAATCGCCTTCATTCTCCCTATCTGGATCATCCACCACTATAACCATCTTACCCTGGGCTATATCCTCAAGGGCCTCTTCAATTGTATTGAATTTAAACTCCATACCTTAACCTCCTTCGCTTTGTGTATCCTTATCCCTTTTTATCAATCCTTTTACCTTTTCCCAAAGTTCATCCAAAAGGCTCTTTTTGTATGCTTGTTCAATAGGCACGACCGACTTTTCATTTGTTGCCTTTTTCAACTCTTCCCTATATTCACCCCTCCATCTATCTATAATAGGGCTTCCATAATGCACCCATACATGGTCAATTAGTAAAAAGGCTATTATTATACCCGCTATCCATCTTACCATCTTTATCTAATAAAATAGTCTTTTGTATGGAACATATCAAGTGGATATTTGCACGCCTAAGGATATACTGGCATTTCATTTTGCTTAGCCTAATAGGCTCTTTGCTTGAAGCTGGTGGTACTGCAGGAGTAAGCCTTCTGATAAAATCCTTGGTGGATAAGGTCTTCCTTCTCAAAGAAAAAGAAGAAATCTTTAAGGTAATACTAAGCCTTATAGCCTTTGTACTTCTTGCACAGATGGGCAACTTTATGGTCTCTTTCTTTTCTGCCTTATACACAGAGCTTGAAATGAAAAAACTAAGACAAGAGGCCTTTAAAAAGTTATTAAAAGCAGATTATTCTGCCTTTCTTGGTTTTTCTCCAGGAGAGTTCGCCTCAAGGGTCATCTCCGACATGAACCTTTATAAAAACCTAATAGGGTCTTATATCATAAAGGTCTTTAGAGATCCATTAACTACTGTATTCTTATTAGGCGTGCTTTTTTACAGAGATTGGATACTTACTCTTAACTTGGCACTTTTGGTGCCTGTGCTAGCCTTTGCCATTAAGTACTTTGGAGGTAAAAAAGGGAAACACATAAAAAGGACGCAAGAGGGGTATGCTGGCATAACAGATAGACTATTTAGCTCTTTCTCTGGCTTTGAAAGTATAAGAAGCTTTAAGGCTCAAGGCATGTTTGAAAGACTATTTGAACAGCTAAATAAAAATCTATTTAGGTCCAGTTTAAAATCGGAACTTTATTCCGCTCTTAATTCTGTTTTTAACTACACCTTTGGCTATATGGTGGTAGCTTTGGTCATATTTTACGGCAGCTATAGAATAACTGAGGGGAGCCTTACACCTGGAGATTTTCTTTCATACTTAACCGCTTTGGTCTTTTTACAAAACCCACTTATAGGAGCCCAAAAGGGTATTATGGAGTTAAGGTCTGCACTGCCAGTAATAAATAGAATAAGAGAGCTTTTAAACCTTGAGGAAGAAAGGGAAGGCAATCTTAGACTGGAAAGTTTTAAAAGCGATATAAGGGTTGAAAACTTATGGGTCAACCTTGGCGAAGAAAAGCTTCTAAAGGGCATAAACCTTAAAATTGCCAAAGGCGAAAAGCTAGGCATTATGGGCGATACTGGATCTGGAAAAAGCACTTTTTTGAGGGTCCTTGCAGGCCTTTTACCCTATCAAGGTAACATAAGGCTTGACGGTTTTGAGTTAAACCAGATAAGAAAAGAAGACCTAAGAGAAATAATACTTTTGCTGTCTCAGGAACCTTTTGTGTTTCCGGGGACAGTTAGAGAAAACTTAATTATGGCAAAAGAAAAACCAGAAGAAGACCTTTGGAAGGCTCTAAAACTAGCAGGTTGTGACTTTGTAAAAAGCCTAGACCAACAGGTAAGTCCAAAGAGCCTCTCGGGTGGAGAAAGGCAAAGGCTTGCCCTTGCAAGGGTATTTTTGAAATCTCCAGACATAATACTACTTGATGAGGCAACTTCAGCCCTTGACGCAAAAAAGGAAGAAGAAGTGCTAAACAACCTCTTTGAAAACTTTAAAGACAAAACCTTTATACTTGTGGCTCATAGATTTTCAAACCTTTTAAGATGCCACAGAGTTGTAGTTCTAAAAGAGGGTAGAGTGGTTTTTGACGGAAAGCCAAAAGAGGCCATTGAATTTTTCCTTCAAAGCCCATAGACAGCTATTCCGTATCTGTCTGCAAGCTTTTGAAGTTTTTCTCTCTCAAGTATATAAACCTTCCCAGCTTCCAAAAATAGAGCGTCGCCTTTTATCTTCCTTATGGACTCTAAGGTCTTGGGTCCAACTGTAGGCACATCTATCCTAAAGTCCTGTGTTTTCCTTGCGGTTTTAATAACTCTACAGCCCTTTCCTGCAAGCTCGCCGGCCCTTTCTATGGCCTTTTGTGTACCTTCCATTGCTTCCACACTTACCACAGCCTTATCCTTTACCACAATGGTTTGCCCAATATCAAGGCTTGCTATCTCCTTAGCTATTGGAAAGCCCCAAAGACCATCCTCCATGGCAGAAGGAGAAGGCTCAATGGATGATATCCTGCCCGCTGGCGCCAAAAGCTCCTCCAAAAAGGGCCTTGGGTCTGGGAATTCAAAACCCATAGATTCTAGCTCCTCCATTAGTGTTTTTACAAGGGTTTGAGGCTTTTTATCCGTGGATTTTTGGAATATTCTGAGAGCCACCTCATCAAGGGTAAAAAGGTGAGAAAAGATTAGGCTGTGTTCGAACTTCCCTAACATAACTATCTTATCTATCCCTTGTTTTTCAAGGGTCTTTATAAGCCTTCCCACCTTTCCCAAAGGTAGGTATTCGTCCGCAGGAAGATCCGTTATACCCTTTACACCTACCACATAAACCTCAAAGCCCTTTTCCCTTGCCTTCTTTAAAAACACCTTAGGAAGTTCGCCAGAACCAGCCACAAGACAGAGCTTCATATAGACATTTTACATTCCTTCCCTTGTGCTGTAAATATCCTCTTGCATTTCTTCCATTATGTAGCTAACTTTCTTTTTTAAATCTGGAATATCTTTCTCTATGGTTTCCCAAACTATTTTGTAATCTACTCTAAAAAACTCGTGGATAAGTTTATTTCTCATTCCTCTCATTTCCTTCCATGGTATGCCTGTATATTTATGTTTGATTTTGCTTGAAATTTGTATTCCTGCTTCGCATATAACCTCTAAACTTCGCACGAATGCTCTTTTAAGCGTTTCATCTTTAATAAAGTCCTCATAGGTAAGCTTCTGAGATTCTTTTAGAACATAATCGCACTCATTTATAATATCTTTTAGATAATCTATTACCCTTCTTTTCATACATAGGCAATTTCTTGTGGAACTTCTTGTGATTCTAAAGCTTCCTTTGAAATTAAATTCACCTTTTTTCCTATAGTTTCCGAAAGATAATTTTCAAGACGGATGAACTCAAAAAAAGTAGGCGGCTTATAGAACTCTACAAGTATATCTATAGTACCTCTCTTTATCTGTTTCTTTCTTATCCGAGAATCAAATATTCCAATTTCTTTAACGTTGTATTCCTTTTCCAACCTTGGTTTTAACTCTTTTAGTATAACTTTAACATCTTCTAAGGTTTCCACTTTTTTACTTCCCTTCAAGCCCTTCATACTATATAATATATACACTAATTGTCTTATAAAGTTTTCCTTCCTATTAGCTTAATAAACTCCTCCCTTGTCCTGAGGTCGCTGAGGAAAAGACCCCTTAGGGCAGATGTAACCGTTAGATGTCCAGGAGACATTACACCCCTCATGGACATACAAAGATGCTCCATTTCCAAAACCACTGCCACACCTTTTGGTTTTAGCTGTTCCATGAGAAAGTCTGCAATCTGGTTTGTAAGCCTCTCTTGTACCTGAGGCCTTAGGGCAAAGGCCCGCACAGTTCTTACAAGTTTGGAAAGACCACATACTATACCATCTGGTATGTAAGCTATATGCGCTTTACCGAAGAAGGGTAAAAGGTGGTGTTCGCACAAGGAATATATATTTACATCCTTTACAAGCACCATTTCGTTATAAGAACCAAACTCCTCAAAGAGCTTAAAATCAAAGTCCCTTTGCCTTTCAAACTCTTCCCACATACGGGCTACTCTTTCGGGAGTTTCCAAAAGACCTTCTCTATCTGGATCTTCTCCTATGCCTTCCAAAAAGAGCCTTATGGCTTGTTTGATCTTCTCTTTATCTATTGGCATGGTAATATTATACCCATGGAAGGTTTAGAAAAAAGACAACGGGTATTGCTTTTGAGCATAAAAGGCGTAGCTTGGTTATTTGATGCTTTTGTGATCCTAACCTTGGCAACTGTTGGTATTTTTCTAATGGTATGGATAGTATATGAATTTTATCTGGTCATGACTGGTACGCTACCTCTTGAAAGGGGAGGCTTGAGCATACTGGGTTCTGTGCTAATACTCTATGCCATATCAGAACTTCTTTCAGAGGAGATAAAACACATAAAAGGTGGCACAGTTAGCATAAAAGCCTTTGTAGGCGTGGCACTGGCAGCGGTAATAAGAAAGGTTCTAATACTATCTCTGTCTCCAGAAAGGTTTATGGAACTGATAACACTATCCCTTGTCCTATTTTCTTTAGGCTTGGTATATTGGATAATACACAAGGTAGAAAGCTCATCATGAGCATTGTCATAAAATATCCCCTTGCAAAAGACCATGGGGGGGCTATCATATACTTAGCAAAACTTTTTTAAGGAGGTAGTGTTATGCAAAAGGTAGGATTTAACTTTTTTGCAACAGAAAAGGCTGTTCAAGAGGTACTTAGGATAGCCCAAGAAAACAACATAACTGAACCCATACTAAGAATAAGGGTTGTACCAGGAGGATGCTCTGGCTTTCAGTATGCCATGGGCTTTGATGATACCATAGAAGAAGGAGACAATGTCTTTGAATTTGGTGGTCTAAAAATAGCTATAGATCAATTCTCCATGCCCTATGTAAACAACGCAGAGCTTGATTACGTTATGGACTTTATGGGTGGTGGATTTACCATCAAGAATCCTAACGTATCAGGTTCCTGTGGTTGCGGTAGCTCTTTCTCTTGTGGATGACCTTTGCTGCCCCCTATTGGGGGCTTTTATAACCTTTACCCTTATATAGTCTGGTTCAACCTTTTCCACCGATATTATAAACCTAGGTACATTCCTAACATCAACTTTAAGAAGGTACTCACCCTCTTCAAGTCCTTTCACATCTATACCTACTGTTATATTTTCTACCATTTCTTCAGAAACAAACCTTTCCATAACACTCAGCTTTAGTCTTACCCTCTTTCTTTCAAGCCTATAGGTATAGCCTTCCCTTTGGTTGAATACTTCCACATATCTTTCCACGTTCATGGGCATTCTTCCACCAAAGTTGTGGATAAACCAGAGTGTAGCTCCCATAAAGAGTGCCAATAACTTATATTGCCAATCCTTAACTAAAAAACTTTTAAGCATTCTCTATCCTCAATTCTTTAATAAGTAATGCTCTCAACATTTCTGGGTCAAGATTTCTTTGCAGCTTACCATCAACCGCAAGAGAGATCTCTCCAGTCTCCTCAGAAACTACCACGCAAAGAGCATCACTTTCTTCAGATATGCCAAGGGCAGCCCTATGCCTCGTACCGTACTTTTTGGGAAGCTTGGAAGATTTAGAAAGAGGTAAAATACAAGAGGCATAAATAACCCTATCTCCTCTTATTACCACAGCACCATCATGCAATGGAGATAAAGGATTAAATATGGTAATCAATAATTCAACGGAGACAAGACTGTCTATTAGAACACAACCTTCCACAATACCATCCACACTTTGCGATCTTTCTATAACTATAAGCCCTCCTATCTGTCTTTCGGAGAGAAAAGAAGAAGCCCTAACAACCCTATCCACTACCCTTTCTCCCACAGGCTTTATAACAGGAACTCCCGTTTTTTGTCCAAGCCTGCTTAAGGCTTTTCTTATTTCAGGTTGGAATATAACCACAAGGGAGAAAAGTCCCACAGTCCATAGCTTTTCAAAGACCCAAGAAAGGGTACTAAGACCCAAAAGCTCCGCAACAAGCCAAAAAATGGCCAAAAGGCCTAAGCCTTTAAATATCTGAAAACCCTTTGTTATGCGTAAAAAGTACAGAATGCCATAAAAAAACAAAGAAACAGACAGTATATCTAAAAGGTCTTTCCAAGATATAACCTTTAAAAAGTCAAAACTCGCCATAGGTCCTCACCGTATCAAGCAGAGCTAAAAACTCACGGGTTTCCTTAACATCATGAACCCTTACTATGTGAGCCCCTTTTATCACAGCTGGAGCTAATGCCCCAAGGCTTCCGTATAGCCTTTCTTTTGGCTCTGTTTTCTTTTTTAATAGCCCTTCTATAACAAGACCTATAAAGGACTTTCTTGAAACACCTACAAGTAAAGGAAGGCCAAAGAGGCGAAGTTCCTCAAACCTCTTTAGGATTTCCACGTTGTGCTCTGGAAGCTTTCCAAAACCTATGCCTGGGTCAAGTATGGCTTGACCCTTATAGCCCGATTCCTCAAGTACCCTCAACCTTTCTTCAAACCAAAGGATGATTTCCTCCATCACATCTTCATAAACTATGGGCATCTCCTTCCATGTTTCTGGCTTACCCTTAATGTGTGTTATTACATAAGGGCAGTTGTATTTGGCTACTACGCTGTACATGTTAGGGTCAAAGGTTCCACCGCTTATATCATTTATCATATCCGCACCTTCTTGAAGGCAGGCATCTGCCACTCCAGCCTTATAAGTATCTATGGATATCCAGACCTTTGGAAGCTCCTTTCTTATCTCCTTTAAAACGGGTAAAACCCTTTCCAGCTCCTCTTGGGCTGATATCCTCTGTGAGCCTGGCCTTGTAGACTCCCCTCCTATATCTATTATATCAGCTCCTTCTTCTGCCATCTGCACAGCCCTTTTTACCGCCTCAGAAGGCTTTAAGTATAGCCCACCATCGGAAAAAGAATCGGGAGTGATATTAAGCACGCCCATTAGGGCGGTTTTTATACCTAAGGGTAGTATCTTTTGGTTGTATTGGATTTTAAAGGATCTTTTTCGGTAGTTTTGAAGCTTTTGAAGAATTTCAAAGGCAAGGACTTTATCTTCCTTTACAAGAAGAGAACAAAAATCCTTTATCTTTGCCTCGGAACCACAAAGCACAAAGCCACCCTCTCCATAAAAGGCGTGAAGGCAAGCCTGTTTTGCTAAAGGGAAAAGTGTCTCGGGCTTTGCCTCTTTTAGATATATAACATGAAAAACACCTTCAAAAGCCCTATCATAGGCTTCTCTAAAAAATATTCCTACTTTCTCCTTAAGAAATCTGTAAAAGGCATCCCTACTTTCAAAGTGCTTGACCATCATATAGAATAGCATACATTATTTACTCATGGTTCTAAGGTTGAAAATTAGAAGGCAAGAAGAGAAGGGGAAACCATACTACCAGAGCTTTCAAGTGCCCTATGAAGAGGGTATGACCCTTCTTATGGTCCTACAAAGGATAAAGGAAGAGATAGACCCAACCTTAAGCTTTAGACATTTTTGCAGAGCTGGTATATGTGGAACTTGTGCAGTTATGGTAAATGGCTTTCCAAAGCTTGCCTGCAAGGAACAGGTTTTACCCTATGTACTTTTTAGTGAAGAGATAACCATAGAACCCCTTAAAAACTTTGAGGTTATAAAGGACCTTGTGGTAGACAATGAAAAAGTCATTAGAAAGATGAAAGACATGCGCCTTTGGATAAAAGAAAAGTCCAAAGACCCACGCATACCACCAGAGGTCAGCAAAAGGATAGAAAACTCCGCCGACTGTATCCTATGCCTTTCTTGCCAGGCCTACTGCCCGCAGGTCTTGGAGGAAAAGTATGCTGGACCTCTCTTTTTTGCCAAGTTGTATAGGTTCTATAAAGATCCAAGGGAAGAAGATAAGGATTTAAGAACGCTTCAAACCATAAGTGAAGGCAACCTTTACCATTGTCTTTCTTGCAATAAGTGCAACCTCGTATGCCCTAAGGAGGTAGAACCAGCCACATTAATAAGAGAGCTTATGAAAGCTATGGATGTGGCTACTTAGCCTTTTTTTGTTTGCTAACCTTTGCTTTGCGGGGGTAGAAAAGCTTGTGGAGGATGAAGTCTATAAAAGGTTTGGGGATCTCGTTAAGGTCAACAAGGTGAAGATTATCGGCAAGGTAGAAAAGGTTGATAAGATAGAACTTGATATGGAGTATGGTAAAAGCAGGATGATTGCTTATATCTACTCTGGGGATGAAAGGTATCAAGCCCTTATAGATGCTCTGTGGAAGGTTAAGGTCTTTGTAGCCAAGGAAGACATAGATAAAGGCACACCTATAAGTAAAGAGCTTTTTAGAGTAGAGGAAAGGTTTATGAAAAGTGTCCCATCAGATTTAAGACTAAGCTCAGAAGAATTTGAGAACTTTGTTGCTTCCACAAGGATAGTAAAAGGGACCATGTTGAGAAGGTCTTTGCTAAAAGAAATACCAGCAGTAAAAGCAGGAGATGTGGTGAATGCAGTTTTCAAAAGTGGTGCCATAGAGGTAGTCTTTCAAACTATAGCCATAGATACAGGCTCTATTGGAAAGGTGATAAGGCTAAAAAGGGATGATGGAAAGGTATTAAGGGGCAAGGTTATATCAAGGGGTAAGGTGGAGGTGGTTCCATGAGGGAGGAGTTTTCGGCAGGCGGTGTGCTTTTTAAGGATGGAGAGGTTCTGCTTATAAAGAATCCATCGGACGTTTGGACCTTTCCCAAGGGGCTTGTGGAGGCTGGAGAAAAACCAGAGAATACAGCCATAAGGGAGGTTTTTGAGGAGACTGGGGTAAAAGGGAAAATAGTTGCACCCATTGGGGATATAAGATACTGGTATGTAAGAGAGGGGGAAAAAATAAGGAAAAGGGTGCTTTTTTATCTTATGGAGTATTTGGAGGGTGAACCAAGGCCATCTTGGGAAGTGAAAGATGCTAAGTTCTTTCCTCAGGAAGAGGTAAAAAGGCTTTTAAAATATAAAGGAGACAAGGAGATATTTGAAAAGGCTTTGGAAATACTTTATTCTGGTAAGAATACTCTATTTCCCTTCAAGATATCTCTTCATAAAGATGGAGGACCTTGTTAGAGCATCCTTTGCAGCAAGGTCGTCCGCAAAGGTTCTTCTATCAAGCCTAAAATCAAAACCTCTGCCTACGCCAGGGTATATCACTATCCATATGGGCACGCCTTTGGCTTTGAGATGATCAACAGCAACCAAAGCTGGCCTTATCCTCTGATATTGTTCGTTTTCACCCACTAGTATTAAAGTTGGTATTTTCAAATGTTCCCACTCGGGAGCGTACCTGTAGACCTGCTCTGGCTCTGGAGCATTAGGATTTTGCATATGGGGATAGTAGGCCACAAAACACACTATTTCTTTTTCCTGTCTTTTGTAGGTTACCAACAGCCTTATACCGTAATAGCCTCCCCTGGTAAGACCGTAGGCACACAACTTTCCGTTCTTAATATCCTTCCTATTTACCGCATACAAAAGCACTGCATCAAGATCTTCCTCCACAACAGGGTCATGCTCTATGGGAAACTGGGGGATGAGCCTGCCAGTGTATAGGTCTGGTGCTACCACAACAAAGCCTTTGCTCGCTAGCCTTTTTGCATGAAGTTGGAAAAGGTCATCAAGGCCTCTCCTGCCATGGATAAATAGGACTCCAGGATAGGCCTTATCATCGTCAGGCCTATATACATAGACTGGAATTTCTACGTCTTTTTTCTTTACCGTTACCGTTTCTGTACGCACCTTATAGTTGGGTAGGTTTTCTATATAGCCCTCCTCCCACCATCTTTTGTCCCACCACCAGGCGGAGGACCCCTTTTCCATAAACTTATCAATTAACCCCTTGACAAACTCATCAGTAGCAAAGCTCAAGCTTATTATGGAAAGAAAGAAGAATAACAACTTTTTCATATCTACCACCCCCTAAGGTATAAATTTATACTTCTACCACCTTTCCAGGGTTGAACAAATTTTTAGGATCAAAGAGAAGCTTTATACCCTTTAGAAGTTCATAACCCACATCTCCAAACTGCCACCTTAGAAATTTCTTCTTTGTTAGGCCCACACCATGCTCTCCCGTTATAGAACCGTTGTATCTCAAGGCAAGTTCAAATACTTCATCCACAGCCCTTTCTGCCCTCTCTTCCTCTTCTCTATTTGCCTTATCGTAAAGCAGGTTAACATGTAAGTTTCCATCCCCTATATGACCAAATATCACCATAAGAAGGCCATACTTTTGAGCTATCTTTCTAAATTCTGGGATGGCCTCAGAGAGGTATATTCTTGGTATAACTATGTCTTCGTTTATCTTGCCAGTCCGTAGATTTCCAAGAGCTGGACCCAAGCTCTTACGAGCAGACCACAGCTTTTCTTCCTCTTCTTTGTTTTTTGCCACCAAAACCTCCACTCCCATGGGCCTGAGGAGCTCTTCTATCTGTTTTAGGTCCTCTACAACGCTTTGAGGAGAGCCATCCACCTCTATAAGTAACAGCGCCTCCACTTTGGGAAGACCAACAGGCTTGTAATCTTCTACAGCCCTTATGGCATCAGAATCCATAAACTCCAAGGCGGAGGGGAATATGCCGGATGTAAAAATTTTGGTGACGGCCCTTCCTACGTCTTCTAGGTTCTTAAAGAGAGCCAATGCTGTAGCCCTTGCCTTGGGTTTGGGTATTAACTTTAGAGTGGCAGAGGTTATAAGGCCCAAGGTGCCTTCAGAGCCCACAAAGAGCTTAGTTATATCGTAGCCCGCCACATCTTTTATGATGGGATTTCCCGTCTTTAGTGTATGACCTTCTTTTATGACCGCAGTAAGACCGAGCACATACTCACGTGTTACTCCATACTTTAGACATCTAGGGCCACCGGCGTTTTCCGCCATATTCCCACCAAGAGTAGAGTACTTAAAAGAAGATGGGTCTGGTGGATAAAAAAGTCCAAGCCTTTCCACATACTCTTGGAACTGTGATGTTATGACGCCAGGCTGTACCTCTGCAGTAGCATTATCTACATTGACTTCAAACCTATTCATCCTTTCAAAGGACACCACTATACCCCTTTCCAAGGTAGGCACTGCCCCACCGGTCAAGCCTGAACCCGCACCCCTCGGAAAGATGGGAATGTTTTCTTCATAACATACCTTTACCAGCTTTACCACATCCTCGTGGCTCTCTGGAAAAACCACTGCAGAGGGCATGGCCCTTTCTATGGGTATAGGTGTGGCATCGTAAGAATAGAGCTTTCTTTCCACGAGTGATGTATTGACCTTACTTTTTCCAAGCACTTCTATGAGCTTATCTATAGGCTTCTTTCTTAGTATGCCAAGCATAGCATAAAAATATAAACCTTGCCTATATTTATAACAATGCCACTTGTCAGTATGCTCTGGGGAAGACAGGAGGGCCAAAGCTTTTACCCAGAGAAAATACTTTGGCTTTTGGAACATCCCCATCCCCATTGGGTAGAAACGGTAAGAGATAATCTAAAGCTGGATTTTAGAGAAAGTGGTTTTAGACAGTTTGTTTCCTTGTCTTCAATGCACCTTATTACCGATGCCATGCTTATGTTTGGACTTGAGTACGCAATTGAAAAAGAAAGGCTTATAGAAAACCTGAACCCCATAAGGCTTTCTGTTAGGGTGAAGCCCGGAAGCTTTTTGGGAATAAGCCACCACTTTTTGGGCGCACCCTTTGAGATAGAACAGGATGAAGTGCTTAGAGAATTCCTAAAGGCCTCAAGGAGGTTTTTAGAAGAAGGTGGCTTTGGCCTCCAGGTTGTTGTCTTATCTTATAATCCTTACTTGGAAGACCTGCTTATAGAAAACCTTGAAAGGATAAGAGGCTTAAATTATAAATTCTACGGAGCCAAGTGATGATGGATAAGGGCTACAAGGGCGTTTTTAGCAAGATGGGTGAAGGTTTGCTGGAAAAGTTCATAGAAGACCTTAAAAGGGAGCTGCAAGAAAGGCCAGAGGACTCAGAGCTTCTTTTTAAGCTGGGCGTTGCCTATAGCAGGGCTGGAAAGGTGGAAGAGGCAAGGGAAGTTTATAAAAAGTTAAGGGAGATAGATAAGGGAAAGGCAAAGGAGCTTTTGGATATAATATACGGCGTATAAATGTAAAAGTTTTTCATTTGTTTTTCATGTTTTTTCTTTCATAATAATTTCCATCTTAAGAAAAACTTATTTTAGGAGGAAGGTATGATGTTGCAAGAACTATTATTAATGGCTAAGGATATAGACTTAATCATGGCAAGCCATGCTACATATATATCCAAGCTTGAAAAAAGCATAAAGAACAACCAACCTTTTGAACACAAATCGCACAAGGATTGCTCTTTTGGTAAAAGGTTTTATCCAGAAGTATATGCCAGATTGGAAGAGTATCCACCACACATAAGGGAGTTGATTGAAGAAATAGAAAAAACCCATCGTGAATTTCATGAGATCGCTTTTGAGGTTGAAAAGGCAAGCTCGGAAGAGGAGAAGCTAAAAAATATTAAACATGGTTAAGGATAAGTCTACAGAGCTTTTCCAGCTACTTTTAAAATTAGGAAGGGTCCTACGCAAAGAAGAACAAGACACTACTTAGTAGGTTTGAATACAACAGTTATAGTCCTGGCACCTACAAGCAGGAATATGCCTAGTATCCAAAGGACTACGTCCAAACCCTTTAAATTTCCAGTAAAGATGTATATCATAAACTCTCTTACCATAAAGGCTACCGCTATCTCTATAAGTATCTCCATCCTTACCCTTTCGTGCTCAAAGTAATCCACAAAAGCCCTTATTAGCTCAAGGATTATAACTATGGAAAGAACGTTTGTAACAAGCTCTTTTATACTAAGCCTTACGGTGGCTTCCGTAAAAAGGAGGCCTATTTCAAGCACAGTTCTAATTATGCCTACGGCCAAGGAGAAGAGCAAAATAATTATGGCTACGTTAAAAGCCAGAGCGGTAAATAGC
>Ga0101943_1000546_pt1 | contig 56030 bp, 55 predicted proteins | sample DewCreD2012metaG_5_FD_75244 | JGI IMG/M metagenome (GOLD analysis project Ga0101943, IMG submission 75244) | Hot spring sediment bacterial and archeal communities from British Columbia, Canada, to study Microbial Dark Matter (Phase II) - Dewar... ... | reverse complement strand
GGGACCGCCGCGGACGGGTCACCCCTCTCCTCATCGAGCCAGTGGATCCCTTGACTCCCCACCCCAACTCTTCCCGTCGTGCGGGCATCTCCCCTGCGGGGAGGTCCGCCGGTACTACGGGCGGGGGCGGACGACGGTTTCCCCCGGGCGCGCCGGCGGGGGCGCGACGGACCCTCGGGTTCGGGGACGGGGTTCGTCGTGGGGCTCCAGGCGGTCGCAGGTGGGTGCGGGCGCTCCGATCGCGGCCCTGATCAGCTCGACGAACTGCTCGATCCGCCGCTGCCGCCGAGCGGGATCGTCCCGGGACCGGTGGAAGAGCCCGGGGTCCAGCTCCTCGGCGACCAGCGCGTCCTGGAAGCGCTCCGCGAGCCAGTCCACGATCGAGGCGAGCAGGTCGAGGTCGAGGTCGTCGCGGACCTCGCCCCGGCGGATCCCGTACTCGACGAAGTCCAGGGTGCCGTAGGGGTCCTCGGAGAGGAGGAACCGGTTGATGTCGCGCTTGAGGCCGAGGTCCGTCCCGTAGTTGCCGATCAGCACGACCCGGTTCGGGACCCAGTCCTCCCGGACCAGGTGCTCGGTCCGCAGGAGCCAGTAGGCGAGGACGGCGAAGAACCCCTCCTCGATGACCTCCTCGGGGGCGTCGAGCCAGGCCGGGAGGGAGAGGACCGCCCGCTCGTAGCAGGCGAGGAACAGCCGGGCCTTGCTGCCGAAGTGCTGGAAGATGGAGCCCTTCGCGATCCCGACCTCGCGGGCGATGTCCTCGACCCGGGCCCCCTGGTAGCCGCGCTCGGCGAAGTGCCGCATCGCGACCTCGACGATCCTCCGCCGCTTCTCCTCGGCGCGGGCGGTTCGTGACCCTTGGTCGAAGGATGTGGCCACCCAGACCTCCTCCCTTCGCCTCTAGCGTGGTAGATACGGTCCGATGAGACCCTCTTCGGACCTTGACCAAGGGTCACCTTACGCGGGGACGGAGGTCGGCGCAAGCGTGGGGCGGCTGGAGCCGACCCTCCCCCGCGAGGCGTACCTCTCCGAGGCGTTCCACGAGCTCGAGCGGGAGCGCATCTTCCGCGCGGAGTGGATGTGCGTGGGCCGCGAGGAGGTCCTCGCCCGGCCCGGGGAGTTCCTCGTCGTGGAGCCGGTCGGGGAACGCCTGCTCCTCGTCCGGGGCCGGGACGGGCGCCTCCGTGCCTTCCACGACGTCTGCCGCCACCGCGGCTCCCGCCTGGTGCTCGACGACCCGCCGGCCTGTGACCGGCCCCGGCCCGCGGGCCGGTTCCGTGGCTCGATCGTCTGCCCCTACCACGCCTGGACCTACGGGCTCGACGGGCGCCTGCGGGCGGCGCCGTTCCTCGACGAACGCCACGGCCTGCGGAAGGAGGACCTCTCGCTCTACGAGGTCCCGGTGGAGGCCTGGGGGGGCTTCGTCTTCGTCCACCTCGGCGGCCGGCCCGCCCCGACCCTCGCCGAGCAGCTCGGGCCGGTGCCCGCGAGGCTCGCCCGCTACCCGCTGGCCCGGCTCCGCACGGCTCGCCGCATCACCTACGAGGTCGCCGCGAACTGGAAGGTGATCGTGGAGAACTACAACGAGTGCTACCACTGCGGCCCCGTCCATCCCGAGCTCTGCGAGCTGGTCCCCGCGTTCAAGGAGCGGGGCGGCGCTGGGCTCGATTGGGAACGCGGCGTGCCCCACCGGGAGGGGGCGTGGACGTTCACGCTGACGGGCACCTCCGACCGTCGGCCGTTCCCCGAGCTCGCTCCGGAGGAGCGGGACCGGCACAAGGGCGAGCTCATCTACCCGAACCTGATGCTCTCCCTCTCGCCGGACCACGTGGCGGCGTTCACCCTGTGGCCCGAGGGGCCCGGCTGGACCCGGATCGACTGCGACTTCCTGTTCGAACCCGAGGAGATGGAGCGACCGGGGTTCGACCCTTCTGACGCCGTGGAGCTGTGGGAGCTCGTGAACCGACAGGACTGGCGGATCTGCGAGGCGGTGCAGGCCGGGATGTCGGCGCGGCCGTTCCGCTCCGGCTACTACGCCCCGATGGAGGACCTCGCGCTCGACATCCGCCGGTACGTCGGGGAGCGGATCCCCGAGCTCGGCCCGCCCGGGGCCGGCCCACCCTGAGCGCGCCGTCAGATCTCGAACCGGAGCAGCTCCCGGGCGGCGGACGCGGGCGTGCCGCGGCGACGCGCCACGAGCCGGAGCACGGAGGCCGCGATCCCGATCGCGGCGAGCGAGAGGACGAGCATCACGGTGGCCACCGCGTTCATCGACGGGTTCTCGCCGGTCCGCCCGGTCCCGTAGATCAGCATCGGGATCGTGATCGACCCCTCCCCCGAGGAGAGGAACTGGCTGGTCACGAAGTCGTCGATGGAGAGCGCGAACACGATCATGAACGCGGCGAAGATGGCCGGGGCGAGGAGGGGGAGGACGACCCGGAGCATGGCCTGGAGGGGCGAGGCGCCGAGGTCCATCGCCGCCTCCTCGTACTCCTTCCCGATGCCGAACAGCCGGCCCCGCAGGACCACCACGACGTAGGGGATCGACCAGGTCACGTGGCCGAGGAGCTGGGCGGGGGTGCCGAACAGGCGCGTCCCGCCGACCACGTACAGGTGGGCGAAGACGAGGAACAGCCCGGAGGCGAGGACGATCTCGGGCGTGACGAGCGGGAGGAGCATGAGGAGGTTGGCCGCGGCCGACGCCGGTCCCCGCCAGCGGGCGAGGCCGATCGACAGGCCGACGCCGATGGGTGTCGCGATCAGCATCGTGAGGGCGGCGAGCTTCAGGCTCTGGAGCACCGCGTGGGAGAGCACGGGGTCGTGGAGCACCGAGAGATCGGGGTCCTCGAAGTACCACCGGAGGGAGAACCCCTGCCACACGCTCCGGGAACGACCGGCGTTGAACGAGAAGAGGATCGCGATGGCCACCGGGACGAGCGACCAGAGGACGAAGAGCCAGCCCCACAGCGCGAGGAGGCGTGGCCGGCGCCAGGGGTTCGAGAGCCGGGCCCGGAGCCGGCGGAGCGACCCCGCGGCCCGGGGCACGGCGACGGCGACCTCGCTCACCTCGCCGCCCCCCGGGCGGCCCGGGCCGTGGCCACGAGGTAGTAGATCGTGAGGGCCGAGACGAGAGCCGCCAGGATGATCACCAGGGCCGCCCCCCGGGCCTGCGCGGGTCCGACCGTCGCCTGCGTGAGGTAGAAGTTGATCAGGGTCCCGATCATGGCGTTCCGCTGGGTCCCCAGGAGCTGGGCCGTGTAGAAGTCCCCGAACATCGGGAGCATGATGATCACGGTCCCGGCGAGGATCCCCTGGGCCGACAGCGGCAGCGTGACGCGGAGGAACGCCCGGGCGGGGCTCGCGCCGAGGTCGAGCGCGCTCTCCACGAGGTGCGCGTCGATCCGCTCGAGCGCAGCGAAGACGGGGAGGATCAGGAACGGGACCCACCCGTACACGAGCCCGAGGACGACCGTCATGGGACGGCCGTCGAGCCACGTCTGGGGCTCCATGATGCCGGTGAGGGCGAGGACCCGGTTCACCAGCCCGTCGGGCTGGAGGAGGTTCACCCAGGCGAAGATCCGCATCAGGTAGGAGACCCAGAACGGCAGCACCATGAGCAGGATGAAGGCGCTCCGGGCGCGCCCCCCGAGCCGAGCCATGTAGTAGGCGACGGGGTAACCGACGGCGAGCGAGAGCGCGACGGCGGCGAGGACGTACCCCAGCGTGCGGAGGAAGACCTCGCGGAAGACGCCCCCCGGGGCCGCCAGGTCGCCGAGGACGAACCGGAACGCGTCGGGCTGCCAGTACAGGGGGTTCCACTCCGGCACCGACGTGCCGAAGATGGGGTCCAACCGGCCGGCGGCGGTGGCCACGATCGCGTAGAGGGGGACGACGAAGAGCGCGAGGAGCCACAGGACGCCGGGGGCGGAGAGAGCCTGCCAGAACCCACGCGGGTAGAGGACCTCGATCCCCCCGTCGTCCGAGGCCCGACCCGCCATGCCGGGAGCATCGTAGTCGGCGCTCTCCGGCGGAGGTCCTGGGGGGCGCGGGGCGGCCGTGACCCGGAGTCAGGGGCGGCGTGGCCCCCTCCCTTGACAGCGGTCGGCGACCGGGGGATACGAGGGGCCGAAGCCGGGGTGGCGGGACCGAGAGGGGGGACGATGACGATGCACCCGGAGGGAAGGGCGGCGCGCGCACGGGCCATCAGCCGGCGGGAGTTCCTGCGCCGGTCGGCGGCGACGGCGCTCGGCGTGAGCGGCCTCTCGGCGGCGCTCGCCGCGTGCCGGGAGCGCGCCCCGGCGCCGGCGGGCGGGGGGGAGGCCACGGCGCTCGGCCTCGCGTCGCCCGACCACCCGGTCACGCTCCCGCTCTACGACGACCTCCCGCCCATCGAGGATGGGCTCCCGCCCGAGCCGGGGCCCCTGCGGATCTTCAACTGGAACGACTACATCTACAAGAAGGTGCTCAAGGCCTTCGAGGCCGAGTACGGGGTGGGGATCGAGTACACGCAGTTCTCGGGGATGAACGAGGCGATCGCGAAGGTCCAGAACGACACCGTCCGCTTCGACCTCTTCTTCCCCACGATCGAGAACCTGCCGAAGCTGGTCGCCGCGAAGAAGCTCCAGCCGCTCAACCACTCGTACCTGCCGAACCTCCGGAACGTGTGGCCGAGGCTCCGCGACCCCTGGTACGACCGGGGGGCCCGCTACTCGGTCCCGTACATGACGTGGAAGACGGGGATCGGCTTCCGGAGGGATCACGTCCCAGACCCGGGCGAGCTCGACATGCCCTTCGACATCTACTGGGACCGACGGTGGCGGGGCAGGGTGAACCTCCTCGACGAGTACCGCGAGACGATCGGGATGGCCCTCGTCCGGATCGGCGTCGGCGACATGAACACGCACGACGAGGACGCGATCCGTCGGGCGGGGGAGGCGCTGAACGAGCTGAACGACCTGGTCGACGTGAAGGTGCAGGCCGGCGACTACCAGAAGATCGCCGAGGGCCAGGCCTGGGTCACCTACTCCTGGTCCGGCAACATGAACTACGCGCAGTACTACCTGCCGAAGGGGGTGGGGCCCGAGGTCCTCGGCTTCTACTACCCGCCCGAGGGGGGCTGGGAGGTCTCGAACGACCTCATCGTGATCTCCGCCGACGCGGAGAACCCGGTCCTCGCCCACCTCTTCATCGACTTCCTCCTGGACATCGACAACGGGCTCACGAACTTCGGCTACGAGGGCTACCAACCGCCCTTCGTGGGGGTCTCCGAGGAGGAGTGGCTCGAGGCGGGCGCCATCCCGGACAACCTCCGGAGCACGATCGTGACCGAGCGAGACTTCGAGCGGGGCCAACCGATCCTCGCGCTCCCCCCGGCCATCGACCAGATCTACCAGGACGTCTGGACCGCCTTCAAGGCGGGCGTCTGATCCGTCCCGCCTCGGGGGCGGGATGCGCTACCCGCCGGCGCGGAGCCGGGCGAGCACATGGTCGTGGAGCACCCCGTTCGTGGACACCACGCTCCCACCGTGCTCGAGGGGTCGCCCGTCGAGCTGGGTGATGCGGCCTCCGGCCTCCTCCACGACGACCTGGATCGCCGCCCAGTCCCAGAGGGCCAGCTCGCGCTCGATCATCACGTCCGCGGCCCCCCGGGCCACCAGCATGTGGCTCCAGGCGTCGCCGAACCCCCGGGAGCGGCGGGCCTCCCGGAGCAGCCCGAGCACCCCCGGACCCTCCGGCCGGGCGAGCCACCCCTCCAGGCTCGAGAACAGGACGAACGCGTCGGACACCCGCCGCGTCGACGAGACCGAGATGGGGCGGCCGTTCAGGCGGGCGCCCCCGCCCCGGACCGCCTGGTACCGCTCCCCGATCCCCGGGAGCGAGACCACCCCGAGCACGATCCGTCCCTCGACCGACAGCGCGATCAGCGTGGACCAGAGCTGGACGCCGTCGGCGAAGTTCTTCGTCCCGTCGATGGGGTCGACGATCCAGGCCCGGCCCCGGCGCCACCCCTCGAGGCCGCCCCCCTCCTCGCCGACCACCCGGTCCCCCGGGAAGGCCCGGGCCACCTCCTCCCGGACCATCCGCTCGATCGCGAGGTCGGCCTCGGTCACCGGGCTCCGGTCGGCCTTGGTCCGGACCTCGAGATCGGCCGCCCGGAACCACCGCAGGGCGATCTCCGCCGCCCGGTCGGCGAGGGTATCGGCCAGGGAGAGCTCCCGCTCGAGCACGGCCGGAGCGTACTAGGGTCGCTCGACGGGAGGTCGGCTAAGCTCGTCCTTGGGATGGAGACCACCCTCGAGGAGACCGCGAAGCACCGGGTGCGGTTGAAGGTCCAGGTCCCGCCCGAGGAGTTCGGGCGGGACCTGGACGCCGCCTACCGACGGATCGCCGACAAGGTCCGGATCCCGGGCTTCCGCAGGGGGAAGGTCCCCAAGAAGGTGATCGACGCCAAGGTGGGGCGGGACGCCGTCCTCGAGGAGTTCCTCTCCGACGCGGTCCCGACCTACTACGAACGCGCCCTCCGGGAGCACGAGCTCGCTCCCATCGCGAGCCCCGACATCTCCCTCGAGCAGGTCGAGGAGGGCAAGCCGCTGGTCTTCACGGCCGAGGTGGAGGTCCGGCCGCGCCTGCGGCTCGAGGGCTACAAGGGCATCCGGGTGGAGCGGCCGAGGGTCGAGGTCTCCGAGGCCGAGGTGGACGAGATGGTGGACCGGCTCCGCGAGCGGTTCGCCGAGCTCGAGGTGGTTTCCCGGCCCGCGCGGCGGGGCGACTACGTCGTGGCCGACATCCGGGCCACGGTGCACGAGGAGGAGGTCCCGGAGGCGACCCGCCCGGGCTACCTCTACGAGGTGGGCCGGGGGGAGTTCGGGCCCCGGCTCGACGAGGAGCTGGAGGGGAAGCGGGCCGGGGACGTCCTCCGCTTCAACCAGGTCCTCCCCGAGGGGTTCGGGGAGCGGGCCGGCCAGGAGGTGTCCTTCACGGTCCTGGTCAAGGAGGTGAAGGCCAAGCGCCTCCCGGCGGCCGACGACGACTTCGCCCGGACGGCCTCGGAGTTCGACACGCTCGAGGAGCTCCGGGCCGACCTGCGGGAGAAGCTCCGGGCGGCGAAGGAGCGGGCGGCCGACCGGGCGGTCCGGGACCGGGTGCTCCAGGCGCTCGTGGAGCGGGTCGACGTGGAGCTCCCCGAGCGCCTCGTGGACGAGGAGACCGAGCGCCGGGTGGAGGCGGCCCGGGAGCGGGCGGCCCGGATGGGGCTCACGATCGGGGAGGTGCTCGGGGCCCAGGGCTGGGACGAGCTGCGCTTCCGGGCCGACGCCCGGGCCCACGCGATCCGGGCGATCAAGGCCGACCTCGTGCTCGAGGCCGTCGCCCGCCAGGAGGGGATCGAGGTCACGGCCGAGGAGCTCGGGCGGGAGATCGCCGCGATCGCCGCCTCCCTGGGCCGCGAGCCGAAGGAGGTGGCGGCGACGCTGGACCGGACCGGCCAGGTCGTGACGCTGGCCGGTGATATCATCCGATCGAAGGCGCTCGACCTGCTGGTGGAGCACGCCGAGATCGCATCGGAGGGCGAAACGCCCGGGCGGGCCCCTGTGGCTGCCGAGGACGACGCTCCCTCCGGACCAACCCCATCGGAGGCAGAACCGTGAACCGGATCGACGACTACCTCGTTCCCGTGGTGATCGAGCAGACGAGCCGCGGCGAGCGCTCGTTCGACATCTACTCGCGGCTCCTCAAGGAGCGGATCGTGTTCCTGGGGACCCCGATCGACGACACCGTCGCGAACCTCGTCATGGCCCAGCTCCTCCACCTGGAGAGCGAGGACCCCGACAAGGACATCCACCTCTACATCAACTCGCCGGGCGGCGAGATCACCGCGCTGTTCGCGATCTACGACACGATGCAGTACATCAAGCCCGACGTCTCCACGATCTGCATGGGGCAGGCGGCGTCGGCCGCGGCGGTGCTGCTCGCGGCCGGGGCGAAGGGGAAGCGGTTCGCGCTGCCCCACGCCCGGATCCTCCTCCACCAGCCCCACGGTGGGGCCCAGGGCCAGGCCGTGGACATCGAGATCCAGGCCCGCGAGATCCTGCGCTACCGGAAGCTGCTGGACGAGATCCTGGCCCGGCACACCGGCCAGCCCCTGGAGAAGGTGTCGAAGGACACCGACCGGGACTTCATCCTGACGGCGGCGGAGGCGAAGGAGTACGGGATCATCGACGACGTCATCACGAGCCGGAAGGAGGTCGCGGCGGAGCTCGCTGCAGCGGCGGCCGGCGGGGTGTAGCATCGGGCCGGCCGGGCGACCCGGCCGGTCGGTTCCCGACGGGGGTGGAACGGGGGCGATGGCGAAGTTCGGCGACTCGGACCTGCTCAAGTGCTCGTTCTGCGGCAAGAGCCAGAAGCAGGTGAGGAAGCTGATCGCCGGCCCCGGCGTGTACATCTGCGACGAGTGCATCGACCTCTGCAACGAGATCATCGAAGAGGAGCTCTCCGAGACCTCCGAGCTCAAGCTCGATGAGCTCCCCAAGCCGGCCGAGATCTACGCCTTCCTCGACGACTACGTGATCGGCCAGGAGCAGGCCAAGAAGGTCCTCTCGGTCGCCGTCTACAACCACTACAAGCGGATCCAGGTCGGGGCCAAGGACCAGGACGTCGAGCTGCAGAAGTCGAACATCCTGATCCTGGGACCGACCGGGTGCGGGAAGACGCTCCTGGCCCAGACCCTGGCCCGGATGCTCAACGTCCCCTTCGCCATCGCCGACGCCACGGCCCTCACCGAAGCCGGCTACGTGGGCGAGGACGTCGAGAACATCCTCCTCAAGCTGATCCAAGCCGCGGACTTCGACGTGAAGAAGGCCGAGACCGGGATCATCTACATCGACGAGGTCGACAAGATCGCCCGCAAGAGCGAGAACCCCTCGATCACCCGGGACGTCTCCGGGGAGGGCGTGCAGCAGGCCCTCCTCAAGATCCTCGAGGGGACCACGGCCTCGGTCCCGCCCCAGGGCGGCCGGAAGCACCCGCACCAGGAGTTCATCCAGATCGACACCACGAACATCCTGTTCATCTGCGGGGGCGCCTTCGCCGGGCTCGAGAAGATCATCGAGTCGAGGATCGGGAAGAAGGGGATCGGGTTCGGCGCCGACATCCGCCGGGCGGAGGACAAGGACCTGGGAGAGATCCTCTCCCACGTGATGCCGGAGGACCTCCTGAAGTACGGGCTGATCCCGGAGTTCGTGGGCCGGCTCCCGGTGATCACCTGGGTCCACAACCTCGACCGGGACGCCCTGGTCGACATCCTCACCAAGCCCAAGAACGCGCTCGTCAAGCAGTACCGGCGGTTCTTCGAGTTCGACGGCGTGGAGCTCGAGTTCACCGACGACGCCCTCGAGGCCATCGCGGACCAGGCCATCCTCCGCGGGACCGGGGCCCGGGGCCTCCGGGCCATCATGGAGGAGGTGCTGCTCAACGTGATGTACGAGCTGCCCTCCCGCCAGGACGTCCGCAAGTGCGTGGTCGACCGGCAGGTGGTCCTGGAGCGGGTGAACCCCACGCTCGTCCCGCGGCAGGAGCCGGCGCCCCGGCTCCGCCGCGAGCGCACCGCCTAGCGCGAGGGTCCGCGCCGGGGCTCCGCCAGGCGTCGGAGCTCCGCCAGGCGTCGGAGCTCGAGCCGGGCCCCGGCCCGCTCGAGATGCGGCGCCGCCTCGACGAGCCGTCGCCGGGCCTCATCGTCGCGGCCGAGGGCGAGCAGCGCCGCGGCGAGATCGAGCTCGGTCCGGGCGCGCTCCCACCGCGCCGGGAGCCGCCCGAAGCCCTCGCGAGCGCGCTCGAGCAGCTCGATCGCTGGGGTCGTCCTCGTGGGCGACGGGGACCCCGAAGACGGCCACGATCGCATCGCCGATGAACTTCTCGACGGTGCCGCCCTCGGCCTCGATCTCCTCCCGCATCGCTGCGAAGTAGGTGCCGAGGACCTCCTGCAGCCGCTCGGGGTCGAGGCGCTCGCCGAGGCCGGTGGAGCCCGTCACGTCCGCGAACAGGACCGTCACGAGCCGGCGCTCCCGTCCGGGCGCCACCGGCTCGCGCTCGGCGATCGCCGTGCCGCAGGAGGGGCAGAACCGCGCCGCCTCGGGCGGCTCCGCGCCGCAGGTGGGGCAGGCGCGCACGAGGGAGGCGCCGCACGACGCGCAGAAGCGCGCGCCCTCGGGGCTCGCGTTCCCGCAGCTCGGACAGGCCCCCACCGGCACGGGTCTACGTCCTCCGCGGGGGCGGTCATCTCGTAGACTCGCGCCCATGGTGGAGGGGGCGATCCGCTGGGAGGAGATGCCGCCCCAGTACGACCCGCGGGCGGCCGAGCGGCGCTGGTACCCGACCTGGGTGGAGCGCGGGTACTTCCACGCGAAGGCCCCCACCGACCGCGAGCCGTTCAGCATCGTGCTGCCCCCGCCGAACGTCACCGGCCGCCTCCACATCGGCCACGCCCTGGACCAGACGATCCAGGACATCCTCGTCCGGCGGGCCCGGATGCAGGGGTACGAGACGCTCTGGCTCCCGGGGACCGACCACGCCGGGATCGCCACCCAGGTCGTGGTGGAGCGCGAGCTCCGGAAGGAGGGCCTCGACCGCCGGCAGCTCGGGCGGGAGCGGTTCCTCGAGCGGGTGTGGGCCTGGAAGGAGCGCTACGGGGGCGAGATCGTCGAGCAGATGAAGGCCCTCGGCGACTCCTGCGACTGGGACCGGTTGCGGTTCACGATGGACGAAGGCCTCTCGCGCGCCGTCCGGGTCGCGTTCGTCCGGATGTACGAGGAGGGGCTGATCTACCGCGGGGAGCGGCTGATCAACTGGTGCCCCACCGACCAGACCGCGCTGTCGGACTCGGAGGTCGAGCACGTCGAGGTGGAGGGCGAGCTGATCACGTTCCGCTACCCCCTGGCCGACGGCTCGGGGTACGTGGCGGTGGCCACCACGCGGGTCGAGACGATGCTCGGCGACACCGGGGTCGCGGTCCACCCCGAGGACCCCCGGTACCGGGCGCTCGTGGGCAAGACCGTCCGCCACCCCCTCGACGGTCGTGAGCTCCCCATCGTCGCGGACCCCGCGGTCGACCCCGCGTTCGGGACCGGTGCCGTGAAGGTGACGCCGGCCCACGACCCCACGGACTTCGAGATCGCCGAGCGGACCGGGCTCCCTCTCCGCAACGTCCTCGCCGCCGACGCCACGATCGCCGGGGACGTCCCCGAGGAGTTCCGCGGGCTCGACCGCTACGCGGCACGGGTCCGGGTGCTCGAGCGCCTCCGCGCGCTGGGGCTCGTGGAGCGGGAGGAGCGGCCCTACCGCCACTCGGTCGGGCACTGTTACCGCTGCCACTCCGAGATCGAGCCGTGGCTGTCGGGCAAGCAGTGGTTCGTGGCGGTCGAGCGGCTCAAGGGCCCGGCGCGCGAGGTGGCCCGGGATGGCCGCGTGCGTTTCGTCCCGGAGCGGTGGGCCCGGAACTACGACGAGTGGCTCGCCGGGCTCCGCGACTGGAACATCTCGCGCCAGCTCTGGTGGGGCCACCGGATCCCGGTGTGGTACTGCGCGAACGGCCACGAGTTCGCGGCGACCGAGGACCCCGACGCCTGCCGGGAGTGCGGGAGCCCGGAGATCGAGCAGGACCCCGACGTCCTCGACACCTGGTTCTCCTCCCAGCTCTGGCCGTTCTCCACCCTCGGCTGGCCCGACGACACCCCCGACCTCCGGACCTTCTACCCGACGACGGTGCTGGTCACGGGCTACGAGATCCTCTACCTCTGGGTGGCCCGGATGATCATGTCGGGTCTCTACCTCGTGGGGGACGTCCCGTTCCGCACCGTCGTGATCCACGGGCTGGTGCGGGACGCCCAGGGCCGGAAGATGAGCAAGTCGCTGGGGAACGTGATCGACCCGCTCGACATGATCGAGCGGTACGGGGCCGACGCGCTCCGGTTCGCCCTGGCCTGGATGGCCTCGCCCGACCAGCAGAACCTCCCGCTCAAGGAGGAGTCGATCGAGGCCGGGCGGAACTTCGCGAACAAGATCTGGAACGCGGCGCGGCTCGTGCTCCGCGCGTTCGAGGGCGGGCCGCCCACGCTCCCACCGCCCGAGCGGCGGACGCTCGCCGACCGCTGGCTGCTCTCGCGCCACCAGGCCTGCGTGGCCGAGGTGGACGCGGCCCTCGACGCGTACCGGTTCGACGCGGCGGCCCAGGCCATCCACCGGTTCCTCTGGGCCGAGTACTGCGACTGGGGCCTGGAGGTCGCGAAGGGCCGCCTCTACGGGGAGGACCCCCTGGCCAGGGCCGACGCCGCGAACCTCCTGGCCTGGGTCCTGGAGCGGACCCTCCGCCTGCTCCACCCCGTGATGCCGTTCGTGACCGAGGAGATCTGGCAGCGCCTCGGCGCGGGCGAGTCGATCGTGATCGCTCCGTGGCCCGAGCAGCGACCGGGGGACCTCGATCCCGAGGCCGAGGAGGTCTTCGAGGAGCTGCGGGAGGTGGTCACGGACATCCGCGCGATCCAGGCCGGGCTCCCCCCCGAGCTGCGGGGCGCGGTGGAGGTGGAGGCCGGGCTCCGGGGCCGGCTCGAGCCCCTGCTCGGGGACCTGGAGCGCCTCGGCGGAGCCCGGGTCCGTTTCGCCGAGCTCGGCGGGGCCCGGGTCCGACCGACCCGGGCCGAGGGCGTGGACCTCTCGGCGGTCGCGGCCTCCCGGCGCAAGCGCCTCGAGGAGGTGCGGGCCAAGCTCGAGCGGAAGCGGAGGAAGCTCGCGAACGAGGCGTTCCTCGCGAAGGCCCCGCCGGCCGTCGTGGAGAAGGAGCGGCGGGAGGTGGCCGAGTTGGAGGCCGAGGCCGCCCGGCTCGAGGCCGAGCTCGCGCAGCTGGGGTGAGGGGTGCGGTTCGAGGAGGCCCTGGCCGAGCTGGAGGGACGGCAGCCGGAGCGGATCGTCCCGGACCTGTCCCGGATCCGCGCCCTGGTCGAGCTGCTCGACGACCCGCAGCTCGCCTACCCCACGATCCACGTCGCGGGGACCAACGGGAAGACCACGACCGCGCGGATCGCGGCGTCGCTGGGGTGCGCCCACGGGCTCCCCACCGGCCTGTACACCTCGCCCCACCTCCTGTCGGTGACCGAGCGGATCGCGGTCTGCGACGAGCCGATCCCCGAGGAGGAGTTCGCGGAGCAGTACGAGCGGCTCCTGCCCTACCTCGAGCTGGTCGATGGGAAGGGCGAGCGGGTCACGTACTTCGAGGTCCTCACGGCCCTGGCGTTCCTGTGGTTCGCGGACCGTCCCGTCTCCCTCGCCGTGATCGAGGTCGGGATGGGCGGCCGGTGGGACGCGACGAACGTCGTCCGCGGCGACGTGGCCGTGATCTGCGAGATCGGCCTGGACCACCCCGAGCTCGGCTCGACGGTGGCGGAGGTGGCGGGGGAGAAGGCCGGGGTGGTGAAGGAGGGCTCGGCCGTGGTCTGCCGCCGCCAGCGGCCCGAGGCCCTGGCCGTGGTGGAGGCCCGCTGCCGGGAGGTGGGGGCCCGGCTCCTCCTCGAGGACCGGGACTTCGCCCTGGCCGACCGGAGGGTGGCCGTCGGTGGGCAGGCCATCTCGGTGCGGGGCCTGCACGGGAGGTACGAGGACCTCCTGCTCCCGCTGTTCGGCGAGCACCAGGCCCGGAACGCGACCGCCGCGATCGTGGCGCTCGAGGCCCTCCTCGACCGGGGGCTCGGCGAGGAACCGGTCCGGGAGGGCCTGGCCAGGGCGACCTCGCCGGGGCGGGTGGAGGTGGCCGACCGCCATCCGCTGGTCGTCCTGGACGGCGCCCACAACCCCGACGGCGCCCGGGCCCTGGCGGCGACCCTCCGGGAGTCCTTCGCCTGGGAACGGCTCCACCTCGTGGTGGGCGTCTCGGCGAACAAGGACGTCCGCGGGGTGCTCGAGGCCCTCGCGCCCCTCGCCGACCGGGCCTACGCGGCGGCCCACTCGACCCCGCGCACCGTACCGGCCCGCGCGGTGGGCGGCGTCCTCCAGGAGCTGGAGGTCCCGACCGAGGTCTTCGACGACGTGCCCTCGGCCCTCGCCGCGGCCCGGGACTCCGCGGGGGAGGGCGACCTCATCCTCGTGACCGGCTCCCTCTATACTGTCGCGGACGCCCGCCGGGCGCTCCGCGGGAACCGCTGAAGCCGTGGCCGTCGAATCGACGCTGCTCATCGTCAAGCCCGACGCCGTCCGCCGGGGGCTGATCGGGGAGGTGCTCGCGCGGATCGAGCGGAAGGGCCTCAGGATCCGCGAGATGCGGATGATGCGGATCGACCGGGAGCTCGCCGAGGAGCACTACGGGGAGCACCGCGGGAAGCCGTTCTTCGAGGAGCTGGTGGACTTCATCACCTCGGGCGACGTCGTCGTGGCCCGGGTAGAGGGGGAGCAGGCGATCTCGGTCCTGCGGACGCTCATGGGCCCCACCGACCCCGCGCAGGCGCCCCCCGGGACCATCCGCGGGGACCTGGGCCTCCTGATCACCGAGAACCTCGTGCACGGCAGCGACTCCCCGGGGTCGGCCGAGCGCGAGCTGAAGCTGTTCTTCGACTGACGATGGCGGGTGCCGCGCCCGTGGCCGCGGCCCTCGGTCGGATGTGGGAGGAGCGGCTCCCGCGGCTCGACGCCACCGGGGCGCAGGTGGCGATCACCGACCGGTCGGGGCTCCTCGCGTCCGTCGTCCTCGGGGCGGCCGACCGGTGCGGGACCCCGCTCTCGCCCGAGACCCGTTTCCAGATCGGCTCGATCTCCAAGTCGTTCGCCGCCCTCCTCGCGCTCCAGGAGGCGGAGGCCGGCCGCCTGGACCTCGGCGCGCCGGTCCGCCGGTACCTGCCCTGGTTCGAGGTCCCCTCGCGGTTCGCGCCGATCCAGGTCCACCACCTCCTCTCGCACACCTCGGGGCTGGCCCAGGGGACCGAGTTCGCGGGCGACGCCCGCGCCGCCCTCCTGCTGCTGCGGGAGACCGACGCCGGGTTCGCGCCGGGGGAGCGGTTCCTGTACTCGAACGACGGGTACAAGGCGGTGGGCCTCGTGCTGGAGGAGGTGGCTGGCCGGCCCTACCCGGAGCTGCTCCGGGGACGGGTCCTCGAGCCCCTCGGGATGGTGCGGTCGGAGCCCGCGATCACGCTCGAGGGCCGGGCCGGCTCGGCGCCGGGGCACCGGCGGCTCTTCGACGACCGCCCTGTCCACCCCTCCCAGCCGCTGGTCGAGGCCCCGTGGGTCCCCTCGAGCACCGCCGACGGGAGCGCCCTCTCGACCGGGGAGGACCTGTGCGCGTTCGCCCGGGCGCTCCTGTCCGGTGGCCGGGCTCCCGGGAGCCGACCCCTCGTGTCCGAGGCGGCCCTGACCCGGATGCTCGAGCCCCGGGCCGTCGACCCCGAGGAACCGGAGGCGCCCTACGGGTTCGGGATCCGGACCTGGCGCGAGGAAGGCCGACGCCACGCCGGCCACACCGGGAGCATGCTCGGCCACGTGGGCCGCCTGGCGGTGGATCTCGACGCCGGGGTGGGCGTCGCGGTCCTCCTGAACGGAGGCTCGGAGCGGGACCGGCTGGCCAGGGACGAGCTGTGCCGGTTCGCGCTCCGCGCCGCCGCGGCCCTGGCCGAGGGGTCGGAGCCGCCGGAGCCGCCGCCGGCGCCCCGCCCCGACCTCGTCCCGGGCGCGGAGGCCTACGCGGGCCGCTACCTGGGCGAGGGCGGCGAGCTCGAGCTCCTGGCCCGCAGGGAGCGCCTGCTCCTCCGGTGGGAGGGCTCCGAGGTCCCCCTCGAACCGCTCGCCCCGAGCCGCCTCCTCCCCGGCCACCGGGCCCCAGAGGCCCTCCTGGCGCCGCTCGCGGGCCTCGACCGCTTCGCGTTCCGCTTCGGCCGGGACGCCGCGGGTCGGGTCGTCGAGGTCTTCCACGGTCCCGGGTGGTTCCGGCGGTCCGACCACCGGGGGTCGCCCCCGCCCGGGCCGGACCCCTCCTGGGGGGCCTTCGTCGGCGACTACCGCAGCCCGAACCCCTGGGCTCCCGCCTTCTCGGTGGTGCTCCGGAAGGGCCGGCTCGCGATGATCGCGCCTTGGCTGGAGCGGGACGAGGAAGTCGTGCCGCTCCCCGACGGGAGGTTCCGGGTGGGCGCGTCCTGGTCGCCGGACCGTCTCCGGTTCGAGGATGTGGTGGGTGGGGAGGCGCGGCGGGCCGTGTTCGACGGAGCTCCGTGGTTCCGTGCCGGCTGATGCCGGGCGCCGGCCAGCCGGCGGCGGGCGGTCACCGCGCCCGGTGGAGGCCGCGCCGGGCGGTCACCGCGCGCCGTCGAGCCGGCGGAACGCGATCACCGCGTTGTGGCCGCCGAAGCCGAAGGAGTTGTTGAGCGCGAGCCGGACCTCCATCCGCCGCGCCTCGTTCGGGACGTAGTCCAGGTCGCACTCGGGGTCGGGGGTCTCGTAGTGGATCGTGGGCGGCACCACCCCACGGGCGATCGCGAGGACGCACGCGGCGCTCTCCACGGCCCCCGCCGCACCCAGCATGTGCCCGGTCATCGACTTCGTCGAGGAGATCGCGATCCGGTGCGCGACCTCCTCCCCCAGGGCGGCCTTGATCGCGGCGGTCTCGGCGGCGTCGTTGAGCGGCGTGGAGGTCCCGTGGGCGTTCACGTAGTCCACCGCGGAGGGCTCCTCCCCGGCGTCCCGGAGGGCCCACAGCATCGAGAGCGCCGCCCCCGAGCCCTTCGGGTCGGGGGCCGTGATGTGGAAGGCGTCGTCGGATGCCCCGTACCCGGCCACCTCGCAGTAGATCCGGGCGCCCCGGGCCCGGGCGTGCTCCTCCGCCTCGAGCACGAGGCAGCACGCGCCCTCGGCCAGGACGAACCCGTCGCGCCCGGCGTCGAAGGGCCGCGAGGCGCGCTCTGGGTCGGGGTTCTTGCTGAGGGCGGTCATCTGGGAGAAGGCGGCGACGGTGAGGGGGAGGGTGGCGGCCTCGGACCCCCCGGCCACGCAGAGGTCGAGCGCGCCCTCGCGGATGTACCGCATCGCCTCGCCGATCGCGTGGTTCGAGGACGAGCAGGCCGAGACCGTGGCGAAGTTGGGCCCGGTCAGGCCGAACCGCATCGCGACGTGCCCGGCGGCGGCGTTCGCCATGAGCGCGGGCACCATGAACGGGGACACCCGCCCCGCCCCCTTCTCCAGCATCACGAGGTGCTGCTGGAGCAGGGTCTCGATCCCGCCGATCCCGGTAGCGATGATGGCGCCGCCGCGCTCGGGGACCACCTCCGGCCCGCCCGCGTCGTCCCACGCGAGCTGGGCCGCGGCGAGGGCGTAGTGGCTGAACCGGTCGGTGCGCCGGACCTCCTTCGGGTCCAGGAACCGGGAGGGGTCGAACCCCTCCACCTCCCCGGCCACCTTCACCGGCAGGTCGGCGGGGTCGAACCGGCTGATGGTCCGGATCCCGTTCCGACCGACGACCAGGCCCTCCCAGAACTCCTCGACCCCGATCCCGACCGGCGTGACCGGTCCGATCCCGGTGACGACGACCCGCCGGCGCGCGGCCACGGCCCTACTTGGCGCCGACCTTCTGGGCGACGAGCTCGATGGCCTGGCCGACGGTCTTCACGTCCTGCATCTCCTCCTCGGGGATCTCGATGTTCCACTCCTCCTCGAGGGCGAGGACGGCCTCCACGAGGTCGAGCGAGTCGGCGTTCAGGTCCTCGGCGAACCGGGCCTCCGGCGTGACCTGGCTCTCGTCCACCGCGAGCTGCTCGGCGAGCACCTTCCGGACCCGCGCCTCGATCTCCGCCCTGTCCATGTTCCCTCCTCGTCTCCCGTTCCTACCCGGTTGCTCACGCGGACAGCCCTCCGTCCACGGGGATCACCGCGCCGTTCACGTACGAGGCCTCCTCGGACATGAGGAACCGGACCACCGCCGAGATCTCCTCGGGGTGGGCGGTCCGCCCGAGCGGCGTCTGGTCGATGTAGTACGCGCGCGCCCGGTCGTCCAGGTGCGCGGTCATCTCGGTCTCGAGCAGGCCCGGGCAGACCGCGTTCACCGTGATCCCCTTGGCGCCCACCTCGCGGGCCAAGGACCGGGTGAAGCCGACGAGCGCGGTCTTGGAGGCCGCGTACGCGGTCTGCCCGGCGTTCCCGCGGAACGCGATCACCGACGAGACGTTCACGATCCGCCCCCACCTGGCGCGGAGCATCGTCCGGAGCGCCTGCTGGGCGCAGAGGAACGCCCCCCGGACGTTGGTGTCGAGCGTCCTCGCCAGCACCGCCGGCGGGTACTTGAGCAGCAGCCCGTCCTGGGAGAACCCGGCGTTGTTCACGAGGCCCGTGACCGGCCCGAGGCGGTCGTTCACCGCGCGGAAGGCCTCGGCCACCGACGCCTCGTCGGTCACGTCGAGGTGGACCACGGCCCCCTCCCCGCCCGCCGCCTCCAGGGCCTCCAGGGTCTCCTTGGCCTCCCCCTCGCTGGTGCGGTAGCCGATCGCCACCCTCCAGCCCGCCTCCCCGAGCGCGAGCGCGCAGGCCCGGCCGATCCCCCGGGCGGCGCCGGTCACCATCGCCACCTTGCCCATGGTCCCCGCCCCCGTCACGACGGCCCCGGCATCGTCCATCGGATCAGGTTCGCCCCCCAGGCCAGGCCGGCGCCGAACGAGGTGAGCAGCACCAGGTCGCCCGGGGCGATCCTCCCGGTCCGCCAGGCCCGGTCCAGGGCGATGGGGATCGAGGCCGCGGAGGTGTTCCCGACCTCCGCCACGTCCACCACGGCCCGCTCCGCGTCGATCCCCAGGCGCTGGGCGACCGCCGTCATGATCCTGGCGTTCGCCTGGTGCGGGATCAGGAGGTCCACGTCCTGGGGCCCGTAGCCGGACTTGTCCAGGAGCTCCCGGCAGGCGTTCGCCATCTCGACCACCGCCCGCTTGAACACCTCCCGCCCCGAGGCCATCCGGATGGCGTGCTCACGGGCGGCCACGGTCTCGGGCGAGGCGGGACGGGCCGAGCCGCCGCCCGGGATCACCAGGAGGTCGGCGGCGCTGCCGTCGGCCCCGAGGACCGAACCGATGACCCCCGGCTCGTCCGCGGGCACGAGCACCGCGGCCCCGGCGCCGTCCCCGAACAGCACGCAGGTCGTCCGGTCGGTGAGGTCCAGGACCCGGGAGAGGATCTCGGCCCCGACCACGAGGACCGTCTCGGCCGCCCCCGACGCGATGAAGGCCCGAGCCGCCGCCAGCCCGTAGGAGAAGCCCGCGCAGGCGGCGTTCAGGTCGAAGGCCGGGCAGCTGAGGCCGAGCTTGCGCTGCACCCGGACGGCGGTCGCGGGGATCGGGGTATCGGGGGTGAGCGTCGCGACCAGCACCAGGTCGACCTGCTCCGCGGGGAGCCCCGCGCTCTCCAGGGCTCGCCGGGCGGCCTCGGTGGCGAGGTCCGAGGTGTTCTGGCCGTCCTCGGCGAACCGTCGCTCGCGGATCCCGGTCCGTTCTCGGATCCACTCGTCCGAGGTCTCCACGAACGAGGCGAACCACTCGTTGGGGATCACCCGCGCGGGCAGCGCGGATCCCACGCCCGCCACCACGGCGTGCCGCTCGCCCCTCACACGCCCCTCCGGCTCCCGGTCACGCCGGCGAGGATACCGCCCGGCGGGCCTCCCCTCACCCGTCCTCCCCGGCCGCCGCCGGGACCGCGGCGGCCGCCTCCCGGGCCGCCTCCGGGGAGCCCACGGCGAGGGCCAGGGCCCCCGGGACCGCGCGCCGCGCGAGCTTCGTGAGCACATCGCCCGGGCCGGCCTCGAGGAACGCGTCGAACCCGGCCGCGGCGAGCGCCCGCATCGCGGCCTCCCAGCGGACCGGCGAGACCACCTGACGCACCACGAGCTCGCGGAGGACCTCGGGGTCGTCCTCGAGGGCCCCCGACACGTTCGAGGCGACGGGGAACCGCGGGGGACGGAAGCGGGCCGCCGCCACGCGGGCCCGGAGCGGCTCGAGGGCCGGTTCCATGAGCGGGGAGTGGAACGCGCCCGCGACCCTGAGCCGGACCGCCCGCGCTCCACGCTCGCGGGCCAGGGCCTCCGCCCGCTCGACGGCCGGGACCGACCCGGAGAGGACGGCCTGTCGCTCGGCGTTCTCGTTGGCCACGACCAGCACGTCGCCCCCCCGCGCCTCCTCGCAGATCGCCCGGGCCTCCTCCAGGGTCGGTCCGAGGAGCGCGGTCATCGTGCCCGGCCGGGCCCGGGCGGCGGCCTCCATCGCCCGCCCCCGCTCGGCCACGATCGCCACCGCGTCCGGCAGATCGAGCGCGCCGGAGGCGGCGAGGGCCGCGAGCTCCCCGAGGGAGTGGCCGGCGGCCGCCCCCGCCCGTACCCCCTCCGCCTCGAGGACCCGGAACGCGGCCAGGTCGCAGGCGAAGAGCGCGGGCTGCACGAACCCCGTGGACGCCAGGGCCTCCTCGTCGCGGCAGCCCGCCACGACGTCCCGTCCGAGGAGCTCGGAGACCTCCTCGAGCACCGCCCGGCCGGCCCCGTGGACGGTCCACGGGTCCGCCATCCCCGCGTACTGGGATCCCTGCCCCGGGAACAGGACCGCGACGGGCACGTTCCTCCCTCCGCTCGCGTACGGTGATCACCCTACCGACCGCGTCCCCCAGGCCGGGGTTACGACGGCGGCCGCGGGTTGCCACGGCCCCGGGGGTCGTGTAGAACGTCCCTGAGCCCATGGCCGAGAGGGTTCAAGGACGCGCGGCCCCCCGCCCGAGGCCCCAAGGGGCGGAGGGGATCTTCGGGGTGCTCGGGCGAGACATGGCGGTCGACCTGGGCACGGCGAACACGCTCGTCTACGTCCGGGGGCGGGGGGTCGTCCTGAACGAGCCGTCGGTCGTGGCGATCAACACCCTCACCGGGGCGATCCTGGCCGTGGGGGCCGAGGCGAAGCGGATGATCGGGCGGACCCCCTCCCACATCCAGGCGGTCCGTCCGCTCAAGGACGGCGTGATCGCCGACTTCGACGTCACCGAGAAGATGCTCCGCTACTTCATCCAGCGGGTGCACAAGCGGCGCCTGCTGGCGAAGCCGCGGGTCGTGATCTGCGTCCCCTCCGGGATCACCGGGGTCGAGCAGCGGGCGGTGGAGGAGGCGGCGATCGCCGCCGGCGCCCGCCGCGCCTACATCATCGAGGAGCCGATGGCGGCGGCGATCGGCGCGGGGCTCCCGATCCACGAGCCCACCGGGAACATGGTCGTGGACATCGGTGGGGGAACCACCGAGGTCGCGGTGATCTCGCTCGGGGGGATCGTCACGAGCACCTCGATCCGGATCGGGGGCGACGAGCTCGACGAGGCGATCATCCAGTACGTGAAGAAGGAGTACTCGCTCGCGCTCGGCGACCGCACGGCGGAGGCCATCAAGATCGCGATCGCCTCGGTGTACCCGACGCCCGAGGAGCTCGTCGCGGAGATCAAGGGCCGCGACCTGGTCTCCGGCCTGCCCAAGACCATCACGATCAGCGCGGAGGAGGTCCGGCGGGCCATCGAGGAGCCGGTGAACGCGATCATCGATGCGATCAAGGGCACGCTCGACCGGACCCCGCCGGAGCTCGCCGCCGACATCATGGACAAGGGGATCGTGCTCACCGGGGGCGGCGCCCTCCTGCGCGGCCTCGACAAGCGACTCCGCCACGAGACGGGGATGCCGGTGCACATCGCCGACATGCCGCTCCAGGCGGTCGTGCTCGGGTCGGGCAAGTGCCTGGAGGAGTTCGAGGTCCTGCAGCGGGTGCTGGTGAGCCCGTCCCGGCGGTAGGCCGGGATGGCGATCGCCGGCCGCGCGCGGAACGCCCGCCTCCTGGTCGCGGTCCTGGTGTCGATCTCGCTCGTCACGATCACGATCGACTACCGGCAGGGCGGATCCGGGCCGCTGGCCGGCCTCGGGCGGGCGGCGCTCACGGCGATCGCCCCGCTCCAGGCGGCGGTCTCCCGCATCACCCGGCCCGTCGGGGACCTCCTCTCGACCCTCGCGAACCTGCCGCGGATCCGGAGGGAGAACGAACGGCTCAAGGACGAGCTCGCGGAGGCCCGGGCCGCGGTGGCCCGGCAGGCCTCGCTCGAGGCCCGGTACGAACAGCTCGTGAAACTCCTCGGGCTGCAGGAGGCGCTGGACCCGCCCACCGCCGCGGCCCTGGTGATCGGGAGCGGGGTCTCGAACTTCGAGTGGACGATCACGATCGATGCGGGGACCGAAGACGGGGTCGAGGTAGGATCCCCGGTCCTCGCGGCGGCCGGCCTCGTGGGGCGGGTGGTGGAGGCCGGACCCACCTCCTCGCTCGTGCAGCTGATCATCGATCCCGACTCGCGGGTGGCCGCCCGGCTGGCCAGCTCACGGGAGACCGGCCTCCTGGTCGGACAGGGGGAGGATGACCTCCAGATGCGGGGGATCGACCCCGCCACCGAGGTGGCGGCGGGGGAGCCGGTGGAGACCGCCGGGTACCAGGGCGGGCTCTACCCACCGGGCATCCCGATCGGGGTGGTCTCCCGGGTCGTGGAGAACCCCGCGGCGCTCGAGAAGTTCGTGACGGTGCGCCCGGCGGTGGACTTCTCGACGCTCGAGGTGGTGCTCGTGGTCCTCTCGTCGCGGGCGAGGTAGGTGGTGCCGGTGGTCCTGGTCGGGAGCGCGGGGTAGCCTGGGCCCGTGCTCCGGCGGGTGGCGTGGGTCGCGCTCGTGGTCGTCACCGCGCTGCTCCTGCAGTCCACGGTGTTCGCCGAGGTCCAGCTCTTCGGTGCCAAGCCCGAGCTCCTCTACCTGGTCACGGTGGCGTTCGCCCTGCTCGAAGGGCCGTCGGAGGGAGCGGTGGTGGGGTTCGCGTCGGGGATGGCCCAGGACTTCCTCCTCGACCAGCCCAAGGGCATCACGGCGCTCACGCTCACGCTGCTCGGGTACGGCGTCGGGCTGCTCCGCTCCTACATCGTCTCGCCGTCGCCGGCCACCCCGACCTTGCTCGTGGGCCTGGGGACGTTCGCGGCGGTCCTGTTCAACCGGGTGGTGGCCTTCCTCCTCGGGGAGGTCACGGCGGGGTTCGCCTTCGTCCTCCGGGTCGCGCTGCTCACCGGGCTCTACGGTGCGCTCCTCACTCCGCTCGTCTTCCCGGTCCTGCGGAGGGTCTCGGCCCGTTCACGGCCCCCGCGCGTCGTGCGGTGGTGATGCCGAGGTGACCGAGGGGCGGGCAGGGTTCCGGCTGAAGGTCCTCGCGGTGCTGGTCGCCGGGATGTTCGCCGCGCTCTCCACCCGCCTCTGGTACCTCCAGGTCCTGGCCGCCGAGCGGTTCCGGCGGGAGGCGGAGAACAACAGCGTCCGGCTGATCGAGGTGCCGGCGCCGAGGGGGAGGATCCTCGACCGCAACCGCGTTCCGCTCGTCGAGAACCGGCTCTCCCTCGTCGTCACCGTGAACCGTCAGGAGCTCGGGGACGACGCCGAGTCGGTGCTCCTGCGGCTCTCGGAGCTCCTGGGGATCCGGGTCCGGGTGCTCGCGGAACGGCTCCAGGACCCTCGCTACTACCCGTACCAACCCGTGCCGGTCGCCCAGGACATCTCGAAGGACGCCTGGTTCACGATCGCGGAGCACCCCGAGGAGTTCCCGGGCGTCGACGTCGTGGAGACGCCGGTCCGGAGGTACCCCCGTGGACGGCTCGCGGCCCACGTCCTGGGCCACGTGGGGCCGATCACCGCCGAACAGCTCGACCAGGAGCGCTTCCGGGGCTACGACCGGAACGACCTCGTCGGGCAGGCCGGGGTGGAGGCGGTCTACGAGCGGTGGCTCCAGGGCAGGGAGGGGATCGTGAAGTACCTCGTGAACGCGGCCGGTGAGCCGATCCGCAGGCTCGGCGAACGGCCGCCGGTCCCCGGCGACGACGTGGTGCTCTCCCTCGACCTCGGGGTCCAGCGCCTGGTGGAGCAGGCCCTGTCGTCGGGCATGGAGCACGCCCGCGCGATCCTCGACCCCGATACGGGCCGGTACCTCCAAGCCGACGCCGGTGCGGCCGTCGTCCTGGATGCCGACACCGGCGAGGTGGTGGCCCTCGCCTCCCGGCCGACGTTCTCCCCCTCGATCTACCAGGGCGGGCTCACGACGGAGGAGGCGGCCCGCCTCGAGCGGCCCGCGGCCCACCAGCCGCTGTTCAACCGCGCGACCCAGGGCGCCTACCCGCCGGGCTCCACGTTCAAGCCGTTCGTGGCCCTGGCCGCGGTCCGCCAGGGGATCGCCTCGCTCTCGGGCTCCTACCCCTGCCCGCCGACCTTCACGGTGCCGGGCGACGAGTCGGGCACCGTCTTCCACAACTGGAGCTCGAGCGACTACGGGTACCTGTCGCTCGCGAGCGCGCTCGTGGTCTCCTGCGATACGGTGTTCTACCGGTTCGGGTACGGCTTCTGGCAGCTCCTGCCGCCCGCGGTCCAGGGCCTCACCCAGGTGGCCCGGCCCGACCAGGAGGTGCTCCAGCGGGAGCTGCGGCGGTTCGGCTTCGGGGTCGCCCCCCGCCTCGACCTCCCCTCGGTCGGGTCCGGCCTCCTGCCCGGGGGTCGGTGGAAGTTCGAGACGTTCCGGGACGACTGGCAGCGGGTAGACCCCTTCAACCGGTGCATCGCCTACTGGTGCCCGGGGGACTACGTGAACATGTCGATCGGACAGGGCTACACGCTCGTCACGCCCCTCCAGCTCGCCACCGCCTACGCGGCGATCGCCAACGGTGGGCGGCTCTGCCAGCCGCACCTGGGGCTCAGGATCGAGCGGCCCCTCGGCGGGGGGCGGGTCGAGGTGGTGAAGCGGATCCGCCCCCGGTGCCGCCGGATCCGCGGCTACACGCCGGAGCAGTTCGCCTACGTCCGGCAGGCCCTGGCCCAGGTCCCGGTCTCGGGGACCGCGGCCTCCGCGTTCGCGGGGTTCCCCCTGGATCAGGTGCCGGTCGCCGGCAAGACCGGGACCGCCGAGGTCCCACCCCACCAGGACTACTCCTGGTTCGCGGCGATGGTCCCGGCCGACGACCCCCGGTACGTGATCGTGGTCCTCGTGGAGCAAGGCGGCCACGGCTCCACGACGGCGGCGCCGATCGTCCGCAGCATCATCGAGGGGTTGTATGGGCTCCCGTCCTCGGGCTTCGTCTCGGGCGGCGTGACGGACTGAGGAGCGGAGCGGCGGTGGACCTCGTGGCCGGTCGGACCTTCCCCGCGGAGCGCCGCCCCCTCCGCCACCTGGACCCCGTGCTGCTCCTCGTCGCGGTCGCGCTCTCGGTGGCGGGGCTCTTCCTCGTGTACTCGGCCACGCACCAGTCGCTCCGCGCGCTGGGCCTGGACCGGCTCACGTTCGTGAAGAAGCAGGCCACCGCGCTCGCGCTGGGCGCCGCGGCGGTGGTCGTGGTGGCCTCGATCGACTACCGGTTCGCCAAGGTCTACGCGGGGCTCGTCTACGGGGCGCCGGTGCTGCTCCTGGTGCTCGTGCACACGCCGCTCGGCGCGAGCTCGGCGGGCGCCCAGCGGTGGTTCCAGCTCGGCGGGTTCCAGCTCACGCCCTCGGAGTTCATGAAGGTCGGCCTGATCGTGATGCTCGCCGCGATGCTCTCCGAGGTCCGGAGCGAGGAACCGTCGCTCCAGGACGTCCTACGGGCGACGGCGGCCGCCGCCCTCCCCATGCTCCTCGTGTTCCTCCAGCCCGACGTGGGGACGACGATCGTGCTGGCCGCGATCCTCGTCGGGATGCTGGTGGTGGCGGGGGCGCGGGTCCGCCACCTCCTCGCGCTGGGGCTCGCGGCCCTGGTGCTCCTGTTCGGGGCGTTCCAGCTCGGGGTCGTGAAGGAGTACCAGCTCGAGCGGATCACCGCGTTCCTCGACCCGGAGGACGCCCCGGCCGCGGCGCTGTACAACCGGGAGCAGGCGGAGATCGCGGTCGGCTCGGGCGGCCTCACGGGGCGGGGGTACCTCCACGGAACCCAGACGAACCTCGACTTCGTGCCCGAGCAACACACGGACTTCATCTTCACGGTGGTGGGCGAGGAGTTCGGGTTCGTCGGATCGCTGGGGCTCCTCGCGCTGTTCGCGCTCCTGCTCTGGAGGGCCGTCCGGATCGCGTTCCTCGCGAAGGACGCCTTCGGGACGTACGTCGCGGCCGGCATCGCGGCCATGCTCTCGCTCCAGATGTTCGTGAACGTGGGGATGGTCGTGGGCATCATGCCGATCACCGGGATCCCGCTGCCGTTCGTCTCCTACGGGGGGAGCTCGATGCTGGCGAACTCCGTGGCCGTCGGGCTCCTGCTCAACATCCACATGCGGCGGCTGACGTAGGCTCAGCGGCGGGGAACCCGCCAGAGGAACGTGCTGCCCCCCGGGCCGCTGGCCTCGAGGACGACGTCGCCGTCCATCGCGCGGGCCGCGGTGCGGGCGAGCGTCAGGCCGAGGCCGGCCCCCTGGTGGCGGCGGCGGTTGAGCTCTTCCTCCTGCTCGAGCGGCTCGAAGATGCGGTCCCGGGCGTCGGGGGCGATCCCCTGACCACGGTCCATCACCCGCACCTCGACCCACCCCGGGGCCTCCTCGATCAGGACCACGACGGGGGCCGGGGGCTCGGAGAACCGCAGCGCGTTGTCCACGAGTTCCTCGAGCACCCGGCGGGCCGCCCCGGGCGAGCAGGACACCGGGGCCAGGTCCTCCCGCACCACGACCCGCACCCGCGGGCTCGCCGCGGCCACCTCCCGCGCGAGGGTGGGGAGGTCCACGTGCTCCTCGAGGCCCGCGGCCACGGCGACCTCGAGCCGCTCCACGAGGCGGGCGAGATCGGCCGCCCGCGCCACGAGGCGCTCGAGGAGCCGGGGCCGCTCCTCCTCCGGCACCGCCCCTCGCTGGAGGGTCTGGGCCATCCCGAGGATCACGGTGACCGGCGTCCGGAGCTCGTGCCCCAGACGGGCCACGAGCTCCTGTCGCCGGGCGGCCCGTTCGACCAGCGCCTCCTGGGCCGCCTCGAGCTCCAGGGTCCGGCGACGTTCACGGTTCAAGGCGTCGGAGAGCTCATCGATGAGGGTGGGGGTGATCCGCGGCGAGATGACCCCGCGCCCAGAGGCCGCTTGGTGGATCGCGGTGAGGATGTCCTCGGCATCGGAGTCCTTGAGCACGTAGCAGGAAGCCCCTGCCACCAGCATGTCGCGGACCGCCGCGTGATCCTCGTTCCCGGTGAGGGCCACGATCCCCAGATCGGGGCGGCGCCGCTTGAGGCGGCGGGTGGCTTCGATCCCGTCCACCACCGGCATCCGCACGTCCATGAGGACGACGTCGGCCTCCACCCGCTCGATCAGCTCGAGCGCCTCCTGGCCGTTCTCGGCTTCCGCGACGACCGTGAGGTCCCCCGTGCCGAGGAGGGACACGAGGGACTCGCGGAACCCAGCGTTGTCGTCCACCACCAGGACCCGGACCGGCCCGGGGGACGTCTCGGGCTGCGTGGGCATAGCGCGCATGTGCCCGCCGAGTGTCCCCGGCGGCGCGCTCCTCGGGTATCCGGCGGACGCGGGGTTCTCGCCTCCCCGGGGAGGCCGACGTCGGTGTCGGCCGCGCGTCCGACCCGACCCGGGTCCGCTCCGGGCTGGGCCGGGTGCCGGGTACCCGCCCGGTCCAGCGGGCTCCGCTTGCTATGCTCGGGGCAGGTGTGCTCGTCGGGACGCGACCCACGGGGGTCGCGAGATCCCCGGCGAGGAGAGGCGGCGCGTGGCCGGCCGCCGGGGCGACCCGACGCTCGGCAGGGCCGGCGCGCCGGAGAAGGGCGTACCCGTGCGCGGACCTGCGTCGCGGGGATCCCGGAGGGCTCCGGGGGTCCCCGAGCACCGCAGCGAGGCACCACCGCCCGGCGCTCGTCGCCGTGCTCGTCCTTCCTCCGTCGCCCGCGCCCCCGCGCGCCTCGAGCGGGAGGGAGGGAGCACGGATCGATGACCGACGAAGCCGGGGCGGCTGCAGAGCTCGGGGTCGGCGAAGCCCCCGAGACGGGTCGGACGGCGGAGACCGGGACGATCCCCGGGAGACGCCGCCGCCGTCGGGGGGGCCGGGGGCGGGCCGGATCGGACCCCGTCGGAGCCCCCGTCGAGCTCGCCGAGACCGCGGCGGGCGGAGCGGAGGCCGAGGCCGGGCCCCAGGCTCCCCGGGCCTCCGAGGCCGAGGGGACGGCGGAGGCGGGGACGGCCGAGGGAGCCCCGGCGCCTGCGAGGAAGCGCCGGCGTCGGAGCGGCCGCGGGCGGAGGAAGAAGCCGGCCGAGGGCGTCGAGGCACCCCCCTCGGAGGTCTCTCCGGAGGAGCCCGTGGTCGAGGGGGAGGGCGCTCCGGCGGCTGAGGCCGCGCCGGAAGGCGAGGCGGCTCGCCCGGGTCGGCGACGTCGACGTCGCGCGCGGGCCGGGTCGCGTGGAGAGGGCGAGGCGAGGGCAGCCGCGGAGGAGACGGCCGCCGTCCCACCCCCAGGGCCGGCGCCGGCGGCACCCGAGGTGGCGCCGCCGGCACCGGAGGAGGCCGTCTCCACCCGACTCCTCAGGGCCAAGGTCCGGGCCCGGGGGGGACGGATCGGGCGGCGTCGCCGCGAGGCGCCGGTCCCCGTCCCCCGGGTCGCCGACAAGCTCATGGTGATCACCGAGCACGGGGAGCGGGACCAGATCGCCGTGCTCGAAGGACGGGAGCTCGTCCAGCACTTCGTGACCCGGAGCGGGGCCCGCTCGATGGTGGGGAACGTGTACCTGGGCAAGGTCCAGAACGTCCTTCCTGGGATGGAGGCGGCCTTCGTCGACATCGGCCGGGGACGGAACGCGGTGCTCTACGCCGGCGAGGTGAACTACGCCCCCGAGGACCTCGAGGGTGGACAGCCGCGGATCGAGCGGGCGCTCCGGCCCGGGCAGTCGGTCCTGGTCCAGGTCACCAAGGACCCGATGGGAGGAAAGGGGGCCCGGCTCACCGCCCAGATCTCGATGCCCGGCCGGTACCTGGTCCTCGTGCCCGGCTCGGACGTGTGGGGGCTCAGCCGTCGGCTCCCCGACGCCGAGCGACGGCGGCTGAAGGCGATCGCGCGGAAGATCAAGCCCGAGGGGCACGGCCTGATCGTCCGGACCGCGGCGGAGGGCGCCTCCGAAGAGGCGATCGCGGCCGACCTCGAGCGGCTGCTCCGCACGTGGTCCGAGATCGAGGGGCGCGCGAAGCGGGCCAAGGCGCCCGCCCTCCTGTACGAGGAACCGGAGCTCACGGTCCGGGTGGTCCGCGACCTCTTCACCGACGAGGAGTTCCGGGAGCTCGTGACGGACTCGCCGCGGGTCTACGAGAACGTCACGGAGTACCTCCGGGAAGTCGCTCCCGACCTCGCGGAGAAGGTCCGGCTCCACCAGGGGCGGCTCCCGGTCTTCGAGGAGTTCCACATCACCGAGCAGATCCACAAGGCCCTCGACCGCAAGGTGTGGCTCCCCTCCGGCGGCTACATCGTGATCGAGCGGACCGAGGCGATGACCGTGATCGACGTGAACACCGGCAAGCACACGGGGGGGAAGAACCTCGAGGAGACCGTGACCCAGACCAACATCGAGGCCGCCCGGGAGATCGCCCGACAGCTCCGACTACGGGACATCGGCGGCATCATCATCATCGACTTCATCGATATGCTGCTCGAGCAGAACAAGCGGAAGGTGGTCGAAGCCCTCAAGGAAGCCCTGGCCCTCGACAAGACGCGCTCGCAGGTCTTCGACATCTCCCCGCTCGGCCTGCTCGAGGTGACGCGGAAGCGGGTCTCCGGCGGCCTCCTGGAGTCGTTCTCGGAGACCTGCCCCACCTGCGAAGGGCGGGGGATCCTCGTGAAGTACGAGATCTCGTGACGGAGGGACGATGTACGCGGTGATCAAGGCGGGCGGCAAGCAGTACAAGGTGAGGCCCGGGGACGTGATCGAGGTCGAACACCTGCCGGGGGCCGGGGAGCGGGTCCGGTTCACGCCGATCCTCGTCGTAGACGACGAGGGGCGGACGCACGTGGGCAAGGAAGCGGCGGCCGCCGTGGTCACCGCTCGGCCGGTGGGCGAGGTCAAGGGCGAGAAGGTGAAGGTGTTCCGCTACCGCCCGAAGACCGGGTACGCGCGGCGCGGAGGACACCGCCAGCTCTACACGCTGATCGAGATCGAGGAGGTCCGCCTGGGCGAGCCGGCCCGGCGGCGGGCCGGGGAGGTCGCCCGCGCCGAGCCAAAGGCGGCGGCGCCGGCGGAGCCGGCCGAGGTGCCGCCCCCGGCCGGCTGAGGCCCGGACCTCTCGGGTTCTGGTACGGTTGGGGCTGGGATGGCACACAAGAAGGGCGGAGGTTCCACGAGGAACGGCCGGGACTCCGAGTCGAAGCGGCTCGGGGTGAAGGCCTTCGGCGGCGAGTCCGTGGGCGCCGGTGCGATCATCGTGCGCCAGCGGGGCACGAAGGTGCACCCGGGGCCGGGGGTGGGCCGCGGCGGCGACGATACGCTGTTCGCGCTCGTCCCCGGCGTGGTCGAGTTCTACAGCTCCCGCGGGCGCCGCTTCGCCCGGGTCGTCCCGCAGGGCTAGCCGGCGTCGGGGAGGGCCTCCCCGGCGGCCGCCCGACGGATGGCCCGGACCCACTCCGTGATCTCGGGCTTCTTCGCAGCACCCGCCTCGCTCAGGTAGCGCACGCTCGCCCGGCGCTCCCTCCGCGCGTTCCACCGGGGCTCGTCGGGCCGCCGGAGCGGCGGGGGCTGGGCGAAGTAGAAAGCGACCCGCTCCTGCCCGGCCTCGCTCTCGTGGCGGAGCACCATCACCGGGGAGCCCAGGAGCCGGCGGACCCGCCGGATGGCGCGGAGCTCGATCCTGCGCTCGCCGCTCCCGTCGTCCGGGGTGAAGACGAGGTGGCGCGCCTCGAGCGAGAGCGTGCCGGGCACCTCTCGCAGGAGGTCCCGGCGGAGGCGGACCATCCACACGCGGGACTCCACGCCTCCATCTTGGCCCGCGAGGACCGCTCCGACCACCTCGGCCCGCGAGGCCCGCTCCGACCACCGACCGCGCGTGCTCCCCACGGCGTCCCCGCCCCCCTCCTCCGGTCGCGGACGGTCTGGCAGGATGCGGGGGGTGACGTTCGTCGACGAGGTCTGGGTGATCGCCCGCGGCGGGCGAGGGGGCGACGGCTCGGCCGCGATCCGCCGCGAGCCGTTCGTGCCCCGCGGCGGCCCGGACGGCGGGGACGGTGGGCGGGGGGGCGACGTCGTCTTCGAGGTCTCGACCCGCGTGCGCGACCTCTCGTGGTTCCTCGACCACCGGCGGCTGGTCGCGGACGATGGGGAGCCCGGGCGGTCGAACCGCCGGCACGGGGCGGACGGCCGGGACCTCGTCGTGCAGGTGCCCGACGGCACCATGGTCCACGACGAAGAAGGGCTCCTCGCCGACCTCGTGGGCGAGGGCACCCGGGTGGTCGTCGCTCGCGGCGGCCGGGGCGGCCGGGGGAACGCCTCGCTCGCCTCGCCACGGAACCGGGTCCCGAGACGGGCCGAGGCGGGAGAGCCCGGGGAGGAGAAGCGGCTCCGGCTCGAGCTGCGGGTGGTCGCGGACGTCGGGCTCGTGGGGCTGCCGAACGTCGGGAAATCGACGCTGCTCTCGCGCCTCACCGCGGCCCGCCCCAAGATCGCCGACCACCCGTTCACGACCCTCACCCCCAACCTGGGGGTCGCCGGTCGTGAGCACCGGTTCGTCGTGGCCGACGTCCCAGGGCTCGTGGAGGGCGCGCACGAGGGCCGGGGCCTCGGCCACCGCTTCCTCCGCCACGTCACCCGGTGCCGGGCGCTCGTGCTCGTCGTCGACCTCTCGTCCCCGGACCCGGCGAGGGACCTCGCCACCCTGCGGGAGGAGCTCCGCGCCTACGACCCCGCGCTCGCGCTCCGCCCCCAGCTCGTCGTGGGGACGAAGGCGGACCTCGTCCCGGATCCGGCTGCGGCCGCCGCCGCCCTGGGGCCCGGGGCCCTCGTGACCTCCGCGGTGACCGGCCTGGGGCTCGACGCCTTGGCGGAGCGCCTGGAGGAGCTGGTCCGGGGGCTGCCGGCCGAGGCCAGGGAGCCCTACGTCGTGCTGCGGCCCGCGAGGGCACGGTTCGTCGTGCGGAAGGAGGGGGAGCGTTTCCGCGTCGTGGGGCCGCAGGTCGAGCGGTGGGTGGCCGAGGCGGACCTGGAGGACCCTCGGCAGGTGGCGGCGCTCCAGCGCCGGCTGGCACGGGAGGGCGTGGAGCGCGAGCTGGCCCGCAGGGGCGCGCGCCGCGGGGACGAGGTCGTGATCGGGGACCGCGTCTTCGAGTTCATCCCGGAGGAGGAGCTGCCGGCCGATGCCCCGTCGTGACGAGCTGCTGCGGGAGGAGGACGCGGCGTTCGCCGAGCTCCTCGCCGAGATCCGCGGGTTCGGGCCCGACGCCGTGGACGAGCCGGTGCTCCCGGGGGGCTGGTCGGTGCGGGACCTCGTGTGGCACCTCGCCTGCTGGTGCGCGGAGTGCGCGCACGCCCTGGAGCGGATCCGCCTCGGGACCTACGCGGGGTGGGAGGAGGACACCGATGCGCTCAACGCCCGCTTCCTGGAGGAGGGGCGGAGGCACGACCCCGCCACCTGCCGGGCGACGCTCGCGGCGGCCAGGAACCGGATGCTCCAGGAGCTCGCCGCCCTCCCCGAGGAGCCGCCCCGCGAGGCGGTCGAGTGGTTCCGGGAGTCGGGGGTGCACCACTACCGTGAGCACCTCGAGGACCTCCGCGCGGCCAGGGTGCGGGGTGGCGGGCCGTCGGGAGGGTAGCATCGGGCCGTGGGACGACGCCTCGGCGTGATGGGTGGCACGTTCGACCCGATCCACCACGGCCACCTCGTGACGGCGGAGGAGGCGCTCGCCCAGTTCCAGCTCGACGAGGTGGTGTTCGTCCCCACGGGCCAGCCGTGGATGAAGGAGCACCGGGAGGTCTCCCCGGCCGAGGACCGGTACCTGATGACGGTGATCGCCACCGCCAGCAACCCGCGGTTCTCGGTGTCGCGGATCGAGGTCGACCGGCGCGGGCCGACCTACACGGTGGACACGCTCCGCGCGCTCTCGGCGGAGCACCCCGACGCCGAGCTCTACTTCATCACCGGGGCCGACGCGATCCTCGAGATCGTGCACTGGAAGGACCCCGAGGAGGTGCTCGAGCTGGCCCACTTCATCGCGGCCACGCGTCCCGGCTACGACCTGGCCCGGTTCGAGGCGGACGCCGCGACCCGTCACCCGAGGATCAGCGTGATGCACATCCCGGCCCTCGCGATCTCCTCGACGGACATCCGCGCCAGGGTGCGGGAGGGGCGGCCCATCCGCTACCTGGTGCCGGAGGGCGTGAAGTCGTACATCGAGAAGACGGGCCTGTACCGGTGAGGACCGCCGAGCGCGCCGCGTCGCCGCGGGCGCGCGCGCCGAGGGCGCGGGCCCGCGCGTGGCGGAGGCGCGCGGGGTTGGCCGGGCTCGCGGTGGCGGTGGGGCTCGCCGCCGGTGCGGCGTGGTGGCTCGGCGCCGGGCCGCAGCGGGGAGGCGTGCCCGCCGGGAGGCTTCGGCTCGCGGTCCTCGCGGTCGTCGGCGGCGAGCGGCCGCTCCTCGCGGTGGTCGGCTCCGGCGGAGCGACCCGCGCGGCCGCCGTGACGCTACCGCCCGAGGCGGTGGAGCGCGTCCGCCTCCAACACCGCGTAGTGGTCCACGCAGACCCCGAGCACGTTGGCCGCCGCCGTCCGCAGCATGGCCCGGGGAGCCGCGACGCCTCCGCGAACGTCGCCTCCCCGCAGTCCGGGACCACCATCGCGCCGGGGGGCTCCGGGTGCGGCTCCCTGCGGGGCCCTCCGGCGGCGAGCCCTCCGGGCTGACCCTCCCGGGGGCGCAGCTCCTCGGGTTCCTCAGGGGCCGCGGGGAGGCGGCGGACCTCCGCTGGCGTGTCGCGCTCGGGGCGCTGCTCGGCCGGGGCCCGCTGGGCGCGGGGGACCTGGCCGAAGGGACCTGGCCGGGGGGAGACCTGGCCGAGGCGGACGATCCGGCCGCCGCCATCCGGACCCTCGGGGCCGCCGGGGGCGCGGAGGTCGTGCCGCTCCCGACCCGACGGCTGGACGACGCGGTGCTCGTGCCCGACCTCGAGGCGGTGGACGAGCTAGCCCGGCGCCTGTTCGGAGGGCCCGGTTCCGAGCCGCTGCGGGTCTCGGTCTGGAACGGGAGCGGGACCCCAGGGGTCGGGCGGCTCGTCGCGGAGCGGCTGATCCCTGCGGGCTTCCGGATCGTTCTCTCCGAGAACGCCGATGCGTTCGGCCAGGCGGAGACGGTGATCACGGCGATGGGGTGGGACATGCGTCCCGCCGCCGAGCGGGTCCGCGAGCTCCTGGGCGTGGGGCGGGTCCGCGTGCAGCGCGTCCCCTCGGGGTTCGCCGACCTCGGTATCGTTGTGGGCGAGGACCTCGGATGAGGAGGGACGGACGAGCGGCGTGACGGCGGGGCGGACCGGGATCCCGGAGAGCCGCATGGTGGCGACGACCGCGGCCCGCGCCGCCGCCGCGAAGCAGGGCGAGGACATCGTGATCCTCGACGTCCGCGACCTCATCGTGATCACCGACTACTTCGTGATCGCGAGCGGCGCGACCGAGCGCCAGGTCAAGACCATCGTGGAGGAGGTCGAGAAGGCGCTCCGCGTGTACGGCGTGAGGCCGGTCCGCCGGGAGGGCGAGGTCGCCGCGCGCTGGGTGCTGCTCGACTTCGTGGACGTCGTGGTCCACGTGTTCGGCGAGGAGGCGCGCGAGTACTACGACCTCGAGCGCCTGTGGCGGGATGCACCCAGGGTGGCCTGGGACGAGGAGGCCGGCGCCGCGACGCTATAGGCACCAGCGGAGGGAGGAAGCGTGGACCCCGAGGTCCGGGCGTTCGCCGAGAGCTTCCGCCGGTTCGTGGAGCGGATGACCGAGCGAACCTACTCGGAGGACGGCCCCTCCGCGGTCCGGGCCCGGCTCGACGCCCACCTCGGGACGGACAGCGCGACGCTCCCCGTGGTCGCCGAGGAGTTCCCGGCCTACGACCGCGTGAACGTGCAGGTCGGCCTGGACGCGTACCTGGGTGCCGAGGGACGGACCGCCCAGCTCCTCGGGATCGCTGGGCCGGCGCTGCGTGCCGAGGAGGCCACCGACGCCCGGGCGGCGTCACCGGGCGAGGCTCCACCGGTCGGCGACCAGCGCATCACCGTGACCGACGAGGACGTGCACGCCGCGCTCGACGAGCTGCTCGAGGCGGGGAACGTGCTCACCAGGGTGCTGCTCGCCGGGCGGCGGGCGGGACCTCCCGGCCCTACGGAGGCCCCGGAGACGGCCCGGGCAGGTAGGGCATCCCGTCGGGCCGGGTCCAGACGAACCGCCCCGCCTCCCGGCGGAGCCCCCAGCCGAGCTCGTGGACCAGCACGTGGTGGAAGGCGCACAGCAGGCCCTCGTGCTCGGGGTCGGTGGGCCCGCCCAGGCTCACCGGGGTGAGGTGGTGGGCCTGGAGGTGGGAGCGGGTCCCGCAGCCGGGGAAGACGCAGCCCCGGTCGCGGTGGAGGAGCTGGCGGAGCATCCAGGCCGGGGTCCGGCTGCGGGCCGGGGCCCGGGCCAGCACCCTCCCCGCCCCGTCCTCGAACAGCACCTCGATCCGGGCCGAGCAGGCGATCCGCCGGGCGGTCTCGGGGTGGATCGGCGGACCCCCCTCGAGGTAGGCGCCCCGCCGCCCCCGGGTGAGGGCGTCCCAGCGGGCGTGGACCACGACCGTGGCCCGCTCGGGGTCGGGGTCGGAGGCGAGGCGCGCCCGGGCCAGGGCCACGAGCGCGTCGGCCCGGCGGGCGGAGGCCCCCTCCCTCCCCTCCTCCCCCGGGAGCGGGGGCACGGCCCGGGCGGCCCGGGAGATGGCCCGGGCCACCACCGCCCCCTCGGCCGGGGGGAGCTCGCAGGAGAGGCGGAACCGCCGCTCCCAGGGGCGCTCGGGATCGGAGCTCCACCACCACTCCAGGCGGCGGGCGGCGTGGGCCCGCCGCTCCCGAAAGATCCTGGGGCGGGCCTCGGCGTCGGCCCGGAACCGGATCTCCCCCACCGGGACCCGCAGGGCCCAGCGGAGCAGCTCCGCCTCACCCTCGGGGGTGGCGAAGCGGGCCAGCTCGAGGAACTTGTCCAACGACAGCCGCCCCTCGCGCAGGGCCCCCGAGAGCAGGGGGAGGCGGGGGAGGGCCCGGGCCGCCTCCACCACCCGGTGGGCCCGGGCGAAGGGGAGCCCGAAGCGGCAGGAGAGGAGGTGCGCGAGGTTCCGGTACCCCTCCTCCCTGGCCGCCACCTTGGCCTCGGCCCTCCCGACCTCGGAGAGGAAGGCGAAGGTGGCCTCCCCCACCCGGGCGTGGGCCCGCTCGAGCCGTTCGAGGGCATCGTCGTGGGAGGGGCCCGCCTCGGTCCACCGCCGGGGCCGGCCGGGGCCGCCTCCCGAGCCCTCCCACCGCACGTCCAGGGCCGTCGCGCTCACGGCCCGACCCTACCGGGCCTCGGTTCTTCCTGCAGTGATCGGGCTCACGGAACGGGCACTTTTTCCAACTTCTCCGGGGGAGACCGCCGACCGCAGGGAAGCGAACCGCGAGACCGCGGCGCGCCCCTGGCGATCGCCGGCGCCGAAGCGGGGTCCGAGCGGATGGCCACGGGGCCGGCCCCACGATGCGGGCTCCGCGTCGCCACTTCCTTCAGAGCGACGCGGCGGCCGCCCGGAGCCGCGCCACCGTCCGCTCCCGCCCGAGGAGCTCGAGCGACTCGGGGAGCGGCGGCGAGACGTTCGACGCGGTCACCGCGGCCCGGATCGGCTGCCACCCCCTCGTCCGCGAGAGCCCGTGACGGGCGGCGAGCTCGTCCAGGGCCCCCTGGATCGCGGCCGCCGTCCACGACGGCAGCCGCTCGAGCGCGTCGGCCGCCTCCCGGAGGTAGTCCGGCCCGGCCTTCCGGATCAGCTCCCGGGCCCGATCGTTCGGCTCGACGTCGTCGGTGAAGAGGAACCGCAGGAGCTCGGGGGCCTGGGTGAGGCGCTTCATCCGCTCCCGGACGAGCGGCATCGCCCGCCGGAGCGCGGCGGGGTCGGGCAGGAGCCCGGCCTGGGTCATGAAGCGCATGCACCGCGCGGCGAGCTCGTCGTCGTCGAGCCCCTGGATGTAGTGGCTGTTCATCCACTCGAGCTTCTCGACGTCGAACGCCGCGGGGTTGCGGGAGACCCGGGAGAGGTCGAAGGACGCGACGAGCTCCTCCTTGGTGAGGAAGGTCGTGCGCTCGTCCTTCGACCACCCGAGCAAGGCCAGGTAGTTGAGGAGGGCCTCGGGGAGGAAGCCCCGCTCCCGGAAGGCCTCCACCGAGGTCGAGCCGTGGCGCTTGGAGAGAGGCTGGCGGTCGGGCCCCACGATCAGCGGGAGGTGGGCGTAGGCCGGCGGCGTCCCGCCGAGGGCCTCGATCACGGCCGCGTTGCGGGGGGCCGAGGCCAGGAGGTCCTCCCCCCGGATCACGTGGGTGATCCCCATCAGCAGGTCGTCCACGGCGACCGCGAGGAGGAACGTCGGCGAGCCGTCGGAGCGCACGAGCACGAAGTCCGGGAGCGAGCCCGCCGCCCACCGGACCTCGCCCTTCACGAGGTCGTGGACGACCCACTCCCGGTCGGGCATCGCGAAGCGGACCGCCCACGGCCGCCCCTCGGCCTCGAAGGCCCGCCGCTCGGCGTCGGTGAGCCGGCGGCAGCGGCCGTCGTAGCCGGGCGGCTCGCCCCGCTCGAGCGCGCGCTTCCTCCGTTCCTCGAGCTCCTCCGGGGTGCAGTAGCAGCGGTAGGCGTGCCCCGCGGCGACGAGGCGCTCCACCTGCTCCCGGTAGATGCCCCGCCGCTGCGACTGGCGGTACGGCGCGTGGGGGCCACCCACGTCGGGCCCCTCGTCCCAGTCGAGCCCGAGCCACCGGAGCGAGTCCATCAGCTCTCCGACGGCCTCCTCGGTCACCCGGCTCACGTCGGTGTCCTCGATCCTGAGGACGAACGCGCCGCCGTGGCGCCGGGCGTGGAGCCAGCTGAAGAGCGCGGTCCGGGCGTTCCCCACGTGGATCGAGCCGGAGGGCGCCGGCGCGAACCGCGTGCGGACGGTCATCGGGCGGCTGGCTCGGCCGCCGGCACGCCGACCACGGGGTTCTCGAGCACCCCCACCCCCTCGACCTCGACCTCCACCCGGTCGCCGGGGGCGAGGGCGCCCACACCCTCCGGGGTCCCGGTGAGGATCACGTCGCCCGGGAGCAGCGTCATGAACGCCGTGACGAACTCGATCAGGGTGGCCACGCCGAAGGCCATCTCGGAGGTGCGGCCCTGCTGGCGGACCTCGCCGTTCACCCGGGTCTCGACGAGGACGTCGTTCGGGTCGAGCTCGGTCTCGATCCAGGGCCCGAGGGGACAGGAGCCGTCGAAGCCCTTCGCGCGGGTCCACTGCCCGTCCCGCTTCTGGAGGTCGCGGAGGGTCACGTCGTTCCCGCAGGTGTAGCCCAGCACGTACCGCCCGGCGTCCTCGGCCCGGACCCCCCTCGCGACCCGCCCCATCACCACCGCCAGCTCGCCCTCGTAGTCGACCCGCCGGCTGATCGGGAGGAGCGGGATGGGGTCGCCGGGGCCGATCACAGAGGTGGACGGCTTGAGGAACACGAGGGGCTCCTCGGGCACCTCGCCGCCGAACTCCCGGGCGTGGGCGGGGTAGTTCTTGCCCACCGCCACGACCTTCGAGGGGAGCACGGGCGCGAGGAGGCGCACCCCGGCCAGCGGGAGCTCCTCGCCGGTGGGGACGGGGTCCTCGAAGAACGTGCCCCGCAGCACCCGGATCCGCTCGTCGGGCTCGAGCACGCCCGTGGCGATCCGGCCGTCGGTCGAGAAGCGGACGAGTCGCATCGGCGCCGGAAGGCTACCGCACGCGCCCCGGTCCGAGCCTCCCCGCGGGCGGCCCGCCGGCCTCAGGCCAGGCGCGCGCCGGTGCGGAACGTGGCCCCCACGCTCCGCCAGTACCCGGCGATCATCTCCCGGGGCTCGAGGCGGGTGAGCTCCTCGGTGGGCGCGTCGAACAGCCGGAGCTCGGCCCGCCCGGTCCACGCCGGCCCGAGGTCAACGTCCTCGCTCCGCATCGTCACGATCTCGTCCAGGGCGGGCGGCGCGCCCGTCTCGATCGACGGGAAGAACCGGTGGTGGAGCATGGGGAGGGCGTTCACGAACCCGGCCGTCTCAGACGGCCCGGTGACCTCGAACCGCGCCTCGACCAGGCGTCGGTCGTTCGCCGAGAGCGTGGCGCCGAACCGGGCGCCGGGCCCGAGGCGTGGCCCGGCCCTCCCGACCTGGACCGGCCGGGTCATCCAGATGGAGCCGAGCTTCTTCGGGTAGCCCTGGTACCAGCCGCGGGCGAGCGCGAAGTCCTTGTCGACCCAGATGTAGACGCAGCGGGAGTAGGTGACGCCCCGGAACCGGCAGCGGACCACGAAGAAGCACTCCTTGTACTGGGAGCGGACCGGGTCGAGGAGCTCCTCGAAGGAGTCGGAGCAGCTCTGCCAGTCGGCGAAGACCACGGCCACCGCCCCCGGGTCCTCCTCGGCGGGTTCGAGGGGGTCGGGGAGGAGCTCCGCCACCCGCCCGGGGTCGGTCCGGTACTCGATCGTGAGGACGTCCCCCGAGTAGTGCCAGGGAGGCGGCGGCACGATCGACGCCCGCCCCTGGGGCGAGCGTGGCACCATGAACCCCCGGAGCTCCGCCACGGCCCGCATACTACCGGGGGCGTACCTTCGACCGAGGAGCGCGGATGGAGCGGCGGAGGATCCTGCTGGAGGGGACCGTCACGCCCGTGGTGCGCGACGGCGGATGGCTCGTGGCGGGCGACGGCCGGCGGGTGCGGGCCGAGGAGGCCGTCCACCTCCCGCCCTGCGAGCCCACGAAGATCATCTGCGTCCACCTGAACTACCGCAGCCGCGTGGAGGAGTTCGGCGCGAAGCTCGGACCCGCGCCGACCTACTTCCACAAGCCGGTCTCGTCGCTCAACGCCCACGGCGGCGCCGTGGTCCGCCCCGAGCGGTGCAGGTACCTGAACTACGAAGGCGAGATCGCGATCGTGATCGGGAAGCCCACCCGGAACGTCTCGATCCAGGAGGCCTACGACCGCATCGCCGGCTACACGATCGCCAACGACTTCGGCCTCCACGACTTCCGCGACACCGACGCCGGCTCGATGCTCCGGGTGAAGGGGTCGGACACGCTCTGCCCGCTCGGGCCGGGGATCGTGGACGACTGGGACCCCCGAGGGAAGCGGATCCGGACCTACGTGAACGGCGAGCTCCGCCAGGACGGCTCGACCGACGAGATGGTCTGGGAGATGGGCTACCTCGTCGCCGACATCGCCCGGACGATCACGCTCCTCCCCGGCGACGTGATCCTCTCCGGGACCCCGGCCAACTCCCGGCCGGTGCGACCGGGCGACGTCGTGACGGTCGAGGTCGAGGGGCTCGGCGCGCTCACGAACCGGATCGTGGCCGGCCCGACCCCGATCCGGGAGGACGTGGGCGCCCAGCCCTCCGAGTCCGAGGAGGTCGTCTCGACCGCCCTCGGCGGGGACTGGGAGTTCCGGGGCATCCGCCCCCCGCGGCGGGGCTGAGCGGCCACGGGGGCGACCCGTGACGGCCCCTGGACTATCCTGCGGCTGAACGTTCGGACGCGAAGGAGGGGCGATGAACGTCCAGGGGGAGCGCCTCCGCCTCCTCTACCCCGACCTCCACGGCCTGGACCGCGGGAAGTACGTCTACGGGGAGGAGCGCCGCAAGGCCAACTTCTGCATCGGGGTCTACCCGCTCACCCTGGACCGGGAGATCATCCCGGTCCCCGGGCTACAGTTCGACGTCGGGCTGCCGGACATGGAGGCCCACCTCGACGAGAGCACCTTGCGCCAGGGATGGGAGCCCGACACCGTGGTGGGCCTGGCGGACACCCGCTACCGGGGCGAGCCGGTGGCCGTGGACCCGCGCGCGGTCCTGCGGCGGGCCGTCGAGCCGTGGCGGGCGATGGGGCTCCAGCCCCAGCTCGGCTACGAGTTCGAGTTCTACCTGATGGAGCCGGACGGGGGGGGCGGGTGGCGCGAGGTGCGGACCCCCGGCGCCCGCGTCTACGGGACCGGGATGGCGGTCGATCCCCACGGCGTCGTCGAGGACGTGGTCCGCGCCTCCCGGGCCTCGGGGTTCGTGATCGAAGCCTACAACAGCGAGTACGACACCCCGCAGTTCGAGATCAACCTGGAGTACGAGGACGCCCTCCCCGCGGCCGACGCCGCGTTCCTGTGGCGGGTGCTGGCGCGCGAGGTGGCGGCCCGCCGCGGGTTCCACCTCACGTTCCTCCCCCGCCCGTTCGGGGACCGGAGCGGGAGCGGCCTCCACCTGAACATCAGCTTCCGGGACCTCTCGGACGGCTCGAACGCCCTCACCGATCCATCGGCGGACGACGGGCTCTCCGGGCTCGCGCACCGCTGCATCGCCGGGCTCCTCGCCCACCACGAGGGCCTGGCGGCGATCTGCGGGGCGAACTGCAACTCCTACAAGCGCCTCCAGCCCGACATGCTCGCGGGCTACTGGGCGAACTGGGGCTACGACGACCGCACCGTCACGGTCCGGATCTCGCCCGACCGCGGGGCCGCGACCCGCCTCGAGCACCGCGTGGCGGACGCCGCCGCCAACCCCTACCTGGTGGGGGCGGCCCTGCTCCACGCCGCCCGGATGGGGGTGGAAGGCGAGCTCGACCCGCCGCCGCCGCAGCCCGTGGGAGAGGAGCCGAATACCGACCGGCGGGTGCCCCCCACCCTCGAGGCCGCCCTCGACGCCCTGGAGGCCGACCGGGAGCTGGTCGAGGCCCTCGGCGCCCCGCTCGTCGAGGCCTTCACGATGCTCAAACGGGCCGAATGGAAGAAGTACGCCGAGGCCGTGGGTGACCCCTCGACCACCGAGGTCACCGACTGGGAGCTCGCCTACTACCTCCCGTTCTTCTGAGTGCTCATGGCCCTTGCGGGGCTCGACGTGCACAAGCACACCGTGGTGGCCTGCGTGCGGGTCCCGGCGAGGGGGGGAGACGGGCCCAGGAGGTTCGCGGGTTCAGGACCACCACCGCCGAGCCGCTCGCCCTGCGGGACCGGCTCACCGCCGAGCCGCTCGCCCTGCGGGACCGGCTCACCGCCGGGCAGATCGTCGCGGGGGTCGGCACCGACATGACGCGGTTCGGCTCCTCGGCCCGCCTCCCGGGCCGGCGTGTGCCCCGGCAACGACGGGTCCGCCGGCGGCTACCGCGTCACCCTCGAGGAGGTGGGGGCTGCATAGGCGACGCCCGCATCTTCACCACGGTTCCGGTCGTTCGCGGCAGGGTCAGTCATACTCGGCCATGAGCGCGTTATACTCTCGATGTGAGTAAGCGGCTTCAGGTGCTCCTCGGCGATGACGAGTTCGAGGAGCTCAAGAGGATCGCCAGGGAGCAGGGACTGACGCTCTCCGAGTGGGCCCGGCAGGCGCTCAGGAGCGCTCGCGCTGAACGGTCGCAGGGGGATCGCGCCCGCAAGCTCGCCGCGGTACGCGCCGCCGTTCGGCACTCCTTCCCCGTGGGCGACATCGAGACGATGCTGGAGGAGATCGAGCGCGGGTACGGGGGTCGATGATCCTGATCGACTCCAACGTCCCGATGTACCTGGTCGGGGCGGAGCACCCGCACAAGGGCGATGCCCAGCGGATCCTGGACGACCTGATCGCGCGCGAGGAGCGCCTGGTCACCGACATCGAGGTCTTCCAGGAGATCCTTCATCGCTACACGGCCATCGATCGGCGCGACGCGATCCAGCCCGCCTTCGACGCCCTGCTCGGGGTGGTGGACGAGGTCTTCCCGATCCGCCTCGACGAGGTCGAGGAGGCCAAGCGGATCGTCCTCGGCGGGTACGGTCTGTCCGCGCGCGACGCGATCCACATCGCCGTGATGCGATCGCACGGCGTCCGCCGCATCCTCAGCTTCGACCGGGCCCTCGACGGGTTCCCCGGCATCGAACGCCTCTCCTAGCTGCGCTGCCCGCTCGCCGCACACCGGAGGACGCGAGCCGCCCCGCGGCCACCCCATGAGCTAAGCGCTCCGATCCCCGCAGCTGGTGCCGGGGAGCCGATGCCTCGCTCACCCTGACCACCTGCCCTTCGGTCCCCCGAGGGGACGGGCGCGGAAGCCCGGGACGGGGCTCGGGGCGCACGGACCAGCTCGAAGACCGCCTCCACGAGCTCCCCCTCCTCGGTCCGGCTCCCTCCTCCTGGACCACCCGCCCGCAGCCCTGGCCGGAGACGGGCTCCCCCACGTGGCGGGAGGCCACCTGGGCGGCCTGGCGGTAGCCCGAGCTGCGGTTCGCGGAACGCATCGGTCGCGCCCGGAGAGCTTGCGCGGACGTTCGTTCGGTAGCAAAATACCTTCGACGAGGAGCGACCAGGAGGGGCGGTGCGCGCGATCGAGCGCGGCCTCGAGGACATCCGGCTCTGGGACCACGACTTCTTCGTCGAGGAGGTGCCCCACCGGGCCTTCGAGCTGCTCCGCCGGGAGGACCCCGTCCACTGGCAGGAGGAGCCCCCCCCGAACCACGGGTTCTGGGCCGTCACGCGGTTCCGCGACATCGAGGAGGTGCTCAAGGACCCCCGGACGTTCTCCTCGGCCCGGGGCATCACGCTCGAGGAACAGACCCCCGAGGAGGTCGAGGCCCGCCGCTCGATGATCGACATGGACCCGCCGCGGCACACCAGGCTCCGGAAGATCGTGAGCCCCCTCTTCACCCGCTCCGCCGTCGCCCGCTACGAGGAGCTGTGCCGCGCGCTGGCCCGCAGGGTCCTGGACCACGCGCTCCCCAAGGGCGAGTTCGACTTCGTCGAGGAGGTCTCGCGGGAGCTCCCGATCCGCATCCTGGCCCGGATCATGGGCGTGCCCGAGGAGGACACCCCCCAGATCATCGAGTGGGGCGACGCGATGATCGCCCAGGCCGACCCCGAGTACTCCCGGGCCGTGATCGACAAGGAGGACACGAGCGAGTACCGGCTGCTCCCGTTCCGGAGCCCCGCCGCCCTCGACATGATGGCCTACGCCCACCGGTTGGCCGCGGAGCGCCGGCGCGAGCCCCGCGACGACCTGGTCACGAAGCTGATCGAGGCCGAGGTGGAGGGGGAGCGCCTCACCGAGCAGGAGTTCGACAACTTCTTCTGCCTCCTCGCGGTGGCGGGGAACGAGACCACCCGCCACGCCATCAGCCACGGCATGCTCGCCCTCGTGGAGCACCGGGACCAGTGGGAGCGGCTCCGACGGGACCCCTCGCTGATGCCCCTCGCCACCGAGGAGATCCTCCGATGGGCCTCGCCCACGATGCACTTCCGCCGGACCGCGACCCGGGACGTCGAGCTCGGCGGGAAGCGGATCCGCGAGGGGGACAAGGTCGTGGTGTGGTTCGTCTCGGGGAACCGGGACGAGGAGGTCTTCCCCGACCCCTTCCGGTTCGACGTGGGCCGGGACCCCAACCCCCAGATGGCGTTCGGCAGCGGCGGGCCCCACATCTGCCTCGGCGCCCACCTCGCGCGGCTCGAGATCCGCGTGATGTTCGAGGAGCTCCTCCCCCGCCTCGCCGACCTCGAGCTCACCGGGCCCGTCGTCCGGCTCCGCTCCAACTTCATCAACGGCATCAAGCACATGCCGGTCCGGGTCGAGCTCGCTGGGGGCGGGTGATCCAGCGCGTCCGCCCCTGACCTGGCGCCTTCCCCGGGCCGGCGCACCGGGCCCTCGTGCGGTGCCGCAGCGACGCCGTCGGGGAGGGTCGGGCCGCGGAGGTCTTTGTCCCTCCGTGCCCTCTCCGGGCCGACCCTCGGGCATGGACGGCCGCCTCCTCCACCAGGGCTGGCCCGTGTGGGCCGTGGCCAGCAGGCGGAGCCATGCGGCTCCGACGACAGCGGAGCCGGGCGAGGCCGGGATCACCCACCGGTTACGGTCCTGTGAACCCGGAGCGGGCCCGTGCCGGTCCCGGCCGCGCGACCGACGGTGGGTCGCCGCTCAGTGGTGGAGCTGGGCGAACCGGTAGCCGACGCCGCGGACCGTCTCGATGAGCCCCGCGTGGTCCTGCCCGAGCTTGGCGCGGAGCCGCCGCACGTGGACGTCCACGGTCCGCAGCCCTCCGAAGTAGTCGTACCGCCACACCCGCGCCAGGATCGCCTCACGGGTGAAGACGCGGCCCGGGTGGCTCGCGAGGAGCTTGAGCAGCTCGTACTCCATGTAGGTGAGGTCCAGGTTCCTCCCCCCGAGCGTGGCCTGGTAGGTGGCCGTGTTGAGCGAGAGCGGGCCCCGCCGGATGACGTCGGGCCCCTCCACACCCGCGCGCCACCGCAGGAGCCGCAGCCTCGCCGCCAGTTCCTCGAACGTGTAGGGGATCGTGAGGAACTCGTCGCAGAGCGGCTCGTTGCCTCGGAGCAGCGAGAGCCCCTCCGGGGGGCACCAACCAGAGGATCGGCACGCCCGGGAGTCCGTCCTCCGCGCGCAGCGCCTTCGACGGTCCCGCCGCGTCCGCCCCCGGCTCCGCGGCCACCACCACCGCCAGCGTCGGTCGGGGGTCCACCGGCGGGGGCTCGAGGGGCTCGCCCAGCACCGGTCGGTACCCGAGCACCACGAGGTCGGTGACGACCCGCTCCCGGAGCGGACCCGGCCCCGCCACGACCAGCGCCGTCTCGGCCCAGGGCCCGGGCGGCCCCGACGCCCGCGGGGTCCGCCCCTCCACCCGTTCCTCCGTGGCGATCACAGCCGGGGGAGGTTCCGCTCCAGCTCGAGCCCGGTGACGTAGCTCCGGTGCTCGTCCCACTCGGCCCGCTTGTTCGCGATGAACCACTCGAACAGGTGCTCACCGAGGACCCGCCGGACCAGCTCGCTCCGCTGCATCTCGAGGAGGGCCTCGGGCAGGCTCTCGGGGAGCGACGCGATCCCCATCCCCCACCGCTCGACGTCGGTCATCTGGTAGATGTCGTCGGCCGCCTCCGGGGGGAGCTCGTACTCGCGCTCGATCCCGGCCAACCCGGCGGCGAGCACGACGGCGAAGGCGAGGTAGGGGTTGCAGGCCGGGTCCGGCGCCCGGTACTCGATCCGGCACGCGGCCTCCTTGCCGGGCTTCGTCAGCGGGACCCGGACCAGCGCCGAGCGGTTCCGTACCCCCCAGCACACGTAGGTGGGGGCCTCGAACCCCGGCACCAGCCGCTTGTAGGAATTCACCCACTGGTTCGTGATGGCGCTGATCTCGCGGGCGTGCCGGAGGAGGCCCGCGATGAACGACCGGGCCACCTTGGAGAGGTAGTAGCGGTCGGTGGGGTCGAAGAACGCGTTCCGCTCGCCCTCGAACAGCGAGAAGTGGGTGTGCATCCCCGAGCCCCACGCGCCCTGGATGGGCTTGGGCATGAACGTCGCGTAGACCCCGAGCTCCTGGGCCACCTCCTTCACCACGAGGCGGAAGGTCATCACCGAGTCGGCCATCGTGAGCGCGTCGGCGTGGCGGAGGTCCACCTCGTGCTGGGAGGCCGCCACCTCGTGGTGGGAGTCCTTCACCGGGATCCCCATCTGCTCCAGGTAGGTGATCACCCGGCGGCGGAAGTCGCTCCCGACGTCGAGGGGGGTGAGGTCGAAGTAGGAGCCGTCGTCCAGGGGCTCCGGATGGTGGGGGTCCTTGAAGAGGAAGAACTCGATCTCGGGCCCCGCGTAGAAGGAGTACCCGAGCTCCGCCGCCCGGGCCAGGGTCCGACGCAGGACGTGGCGAGGGTCGCCCTCGAAGGGCTCGCCCTCCGGCGTGTAGACGTCGCAGAAGATCCGCGCCACCCCCGGGGTCGAGGGCCGCCACGGCAGCAGCTGGAACGTCGAGGGGTCGGGACGGGCCACCATGTCCGACTCCTGGACCCGGGCGAACCCGTCGATCGCGGAGCCGTCGAACCCCACGCCCTCGTCGAGCGCCTCGGGCAGCTCCTCGGCGGGGATGGCGAACGACTTGAGGAAGCCCAGGACGTCGGTGAACCACAGCCTGATGAAACGGATCTCGCGCTCCTGGACCGTCCGGAGCACGAACTCGCGTTCGTCGTCCGGGTGCGCCACGGGACCTCCCATACGCGCCGACGGCGACGATCGTAGGCGCGCGCTGTTGCGGCCTGGTTTCCCGCAGGTGAACAGCGGGTTACACGGAACACCGTCGCCGGCGGTCGGTCCCGCCGGCGACGGTCCCCGCCGACGCCCGGCCCTCGTCCCGCGCAGGAGGGGGGATGGCTCCCTCGGTCGCCGGGCGCCCGTCCTCGGTCCCTAGCTCCCGGCTCCCCCGACGTCCGACAGCACCCGGACCTCCGCGGTCCCGGCCCCGTCGAGGACGAACTCCGGGTACGCCGCGGCTCCCATGAGCGGGAGGTCGAGCCCGGCAAGCTCCGCCTCGGGCGAGACCCGGATCCCCTGGATCCGGTCCTGGACCTTGAAGAAGACCCAGGACAGCCCGAAGGCCCACACGAGGAGCACGGCCACCCCCACGAGCTGGGCGACGAGCTGCGAGGGGTCGCCGTAGAGCAGCCCCCGCACGGTGCCCTCCACGCCGTTCCACCCCGCCCCGTAGGTGCCGTCGGCGAACAGGCCGAGCGCGATCACGCCCCACAGCCCACAGGTCCCGTGGACGCTCACCGCCCCCACCGGGTCATCGACCCGGCGCCGCTCGAGGAACCGGATGCTCTCCACCACGAGGACGCCGGCCACCGCCCCGATCAGCGCAGCCGCCCAGGCCGACACGAACCCGGAGGGCGCGGTGATCCCGACCAGGCCCGCGAGCATCCCGTTGGCCATCATCCCGGGGTCGGGCTTGCCGTAGCGGGATGCCCGCATCGACCACGCCATCGCGGCCACCGCGCCGAAGGCCGAGGCCAGGACGGTGTTCACGGCCACCACGCTGATCCGGAGATCGGTGGCGGCGAAGGTCGAGCCGGGGTTGAAGCCGAACCACCCGAACAGCAGGATGAACGTCCCCGCGATCGCGATCGGGATGTTGTGCCCCGGCATCGGGTTCGCCGATCCGTCCTCGTTGAAGCGGCCGATCCGCGGTCCCAGCACCATGGCGCCGGCCAGCGCGCACAGCCCGCCGACCGCGTGGACCACGCCCGAGCCCGCGAAGTCCACGTACCCGTGCCCCAGCCCCAGCTGGGAGCCGAGCGAGGCGAGGAACCCGCCTCCCCACGCCCACATCCCGAACAGCGGGTACAGGAGCATCGACATGAAGAACGCGTAGACGACGAACGCGCCCCACTTCCAGCGCTCGGCCATGGCGCCGGTGACGATCGTGGCCGCCGTGTCCATGAAGACGAGCTGGAACATGAAGAACGCGTACACCCCCACGTCGTAGGCGCCGCCGCTCGTGAGCGCGAAACCCTCGGTGCCGAACAGGCACCAGTCCCCGATGCAGAACTTCCCGGTGAGCGGCGGCAGGCCCCCGAGGGCGGTGATCCCCGAGGCTCCTCCGAACTGCAGCGCGAAGCCCACCAGGTAGTACCCGACCACCCCGAGGGCGAAGACCATGAAGTTCATGGCCATCGTGTGGGCGGCGTTCCGGGCCCGGGTGAACCCCGTCTCGACCAGGGCGAACCCCGCCTGCATGAACAGGACCAGGAACCCCGTCACCAGCAACCAGGTGAAGTTGATGGCGATCTTGTTCTTCCCCACCTGGTCGATCAGGACGGCGCCGGTCTCGTCGTCGATCTCGCTCCAGGCCGGCGCCTTCCCACCGAACACGTCCCGCCCGGTCCCGGTCACGTCCCCGCACGGGTCCCCGCCGGCGGCCGTCACGTGCCCGCCGCAGGGCTCCTGGGCGAGGGCCGCGCCGGCGGGCAGGGCCGCGACGAGGAACGCCGCGAGCAGGACCGACGCCGCGAGCCTCGCGGTTCCACGCACCTCCATCCGCTCCCCCTTCCCACGACCTGCGTGTCGCTCCCAGACCGCCGGCACGGTACGGGGGGTCGGTTTCAGCGCCGTTACGGCGAGGTGAAGAGACCCGACCGGCGGCTCCCGGCCCCGCCGTCGGCGGGCGCGTCATCGGAACGTCACGTGCCGGAAACCGGCCGGTAACCGAGCGCGGGCTACCCTCCGCCCGGCCGCGCGAGGCCGCGGCCACCCGCGCATCGGGAGGACCCGGGGGGAGGTGGCGGTGGGCACCCAGGCGGCGGCGATCTCGGTCTTCGCCCTGTCCTACGGCGCGATCGTGTCCGGGCGCGTACACCGGACCATCGCGGCCATCGGGGGCGCCGCCGCGATGGGCCTGTTCGTGTTCCGCGGCGATGGCCTCCTCGAGGCCGTGAACTGGGACACCGTGCTGTTCCTGTTCGGGATGATGGTCGTGGTCGCCACCCTCGAGCACGCGGGCATGTTCCGCTGGCTCGGGCTGCACGCGGCCCGCTGGGCGCGGCTCGACGCGCTCCGGCTCTTCGTGGCGCTGCCGCTCCTCGCGGCGGGGCTCTCGGCCTTCGTGGACTCGATCACCGTGATGCTGTTCCTGTCGGCGCTCACGGTGGAGGTGGCTCGGGCGGCTCGGGTCTCGGCGTTCCCCCTGATCGTCGCCGAGATCACGGCCGCCAACATCGGCGGCGCCGCCACCATGGTGGGGGATCCGCCGAACGTGATCCTCGGGACCCACTTCGGGCTCTCCTTCGGGGACTTCGCGCTCGGCACCGGGCCCCTCGCGCTCGCCGCCCTGGCCGCCGACATCGGGGTCCTGCTGTTCCTGTTCCGCGGCGAGATCCGCCGCTCCCGCGAGCGCTTCGCCGAGCGGCCCGCCGAGCGCCTGCGGGCCGTCGCCCTCCTCGAGCCCCGCGAGGCGATCGAGGACCCCACCCTGCTCCGGATCGGCGGCGCGGCGCTCGCCGCCGTCGTCGCGCTCCTCCTCACCCACGCGCGGACCGGGATCCCGGTCGGGGTCGTCGGCGTGGCCGGGGCGATGGTCGTGCTGCTCCTCGGGGGCCCCCGGCACCGCATGCCGGCGATCCTCGAGTCGATCGACTGGTCCACGCTCGCGTTCTTCGGGGCGCTGTTCCTGATCGTCGGGGGGCTCGAGTCCACGGGCGCCCTGGCGGCCGCGGCGGGCTGGATCCGGGGGCTGGGGGGCGGCCCGGCCGCGGTCCTCACCTTCCTGATCTGGACGGCGGCCCTCGGATCCTCGCTCGTCGACAACGTCCCCTTCGCAGCCACCATGGCGCCTCTCATCGAGCACCTGGCCGCCGGCGGCCTGCCGCTCCGCGCGCTCGTGTGGGCGGCCGCGGCGGGGGCCGACGTCGGGGGCAACGCCACCCCCATCGGCGGCTCGGCCAACGTCGTGGGCCTCGCCACCTACGAACGGGCCACGGGAGAGCGGGTGCGCTGGGCCGGCTACCTCCGCGCGGCGGTCCCGGCCACGGCCGCCTCGGTGCTCGTGATGCACGGGCTGCTCCTCGCCCTCCATGCCTGAGGCCGGTGTACGAGAGGATCCTCGTCCCCCTCGACGGATCGCGGACCGCCGAGGCCGCGCTCCCCCACGCCCGCTCGCTCGCGAGCAGGCTCCACGCCGAGCTGATCCTGCTGCGCGTGGACGAGCCGGTCCCCAACCTCCCCCGATCCCGCTACCCGAGGGAGATCGAGGCCGAGGCTCGGCGCTACCTCCGAGCGGTGGCCGAGCCGATGGAGCTCAAGCGGCTGCGGGTACGCACCGCGGTGGAGTACGGGGATCCGGCCGAGGTCATCCGCGGCTTCGCCGAGCGCAACCGGATCGACCTGATCGTGATGGCGATGGCCCGCCGTCGCGGCCTCGGCCGGCTCCTCCGGCTGGGCGTCGTCCCCCGGCTCCTCGACCTCCCGCCCGCCCCCGTCTTCCTCGTCGTCACCGACGGGGGGACGGGCGGCCGGGCCGCGGAGCCGGTGCCTCCTGCCTCGGCGCCGACGGATGTCGCGACCCGCGCCCGGCGGCTGCCGCGGCGGCTCCCGTTCGGCGGACCGGAGCCGTAACCGTCCCGTCACACGATCGGAACGGAGCCCTGGCAGGCTGCGGACCCACGGGGAGGACGGAGGGATGCCCAGGGCGTACGTGCTGATCCGCACCGAGGCCGGGATGGCGCCCTACGTGCTGCGGGAGCTCCGCGTGATCCGCGGCGTGCGCTCCGCCGCCGACGTGGTCGGCCCCTACGACGTCGTGGCCCACGTCGAAGCCGAGAGCGCGGCGGACCTCGTGGGGCGGGTGGACGAGGTGCGGTCCCTCGAGGGCGTGGTCCGCCTGCTCACCTGCCCGGTCGTGGAGCGCTGACCAGGCGCGCGCCGGGACGGACGGCCTCCCGGTCGCCCCCTCCCGCGGTTCCCCCCTCGACCGCCCCCAGGAGCGAGCGGAGGAGGCCGGCGAGCGTCTCCTGCTCGGCCGGCGACAGGCGCGAGACCAACGCGCGTTCCTCCGCGTTGAAGCGGGGGAAGAGCTCCTCGATCTTCCGCAGCCCCTCCTCCGTGAGGGAGACCCGGACCATCCGGCCGTCCTCGGCGTTCCGCCGCCGTCGGACCAGGCCGCGGCGCTCGAGCGTCGTGACCACCCCGGTGCTCGTCGGCTTGCTGATCCCCACGGCCGCGGCGAGGTCCCGGGACTCCATCTCCCCCCAGACCCAGAGCACCCAGAGCGCCACGAACGATGTCCACGAGAGCCGATCGGGGGCGAGGACCCGGCGTTCCATGTGCCGGCGGACCGCGGTCGAGGCCCGGAAGAGGTTCGAGATCGCGGCCATCGCGCGGAAGTCGAGCGGGAGGTGGCCGAGGCGCTCGAGGACCTTCCGCTCCGCGGGCAGGAGGTCGTGCTCGCTCATGCCCCGGCTCCGCGCTCGGGCGCCGCGGGGCTGCCCCCGCTCACCCCGCCCCTCCCTGTCGCGGACGGCGGTCGCTCGCGGGGTGTCCCTCCCCCGTGCTCGGCCAGGACGCGCATCCCCACCTCGCGGACGATGTCGACGAGGGCCAGGACGTCCTCCTCGGTGGTCCGGAAGTTCACGAAGCACGGACGGAGGTAGACCTCGCCGTCGATCAGGGCCGAGGCCAGATAGACCCGCCCGTCCTCCTGGAGGGCCCGGCCGAGCCGCCAGTTGTGCCGGTCCACGTCCCGGACCCCCTCCGGCACGTGGCGGAAGGGCACGATCGAGAGCTGGGGCGGCGAGGGGAGGGTCTCCATGTCGGGCTCGGCCTGCAGCCGCTCGTAGAGGAGCCGGGCCTCGGCGAGGTTCCGCTCGATCGCCGCCCGGAACTGCGCCGCGCCGTGGGCCCGGAACGCGAGCCAGAACTTGAGGGCCCGGAACGGCCGGGAGTACTCGAGGGTGATGTCCACCGCGTGGAGCTCGTGCTGCTGGTGGGGGAGGTACCCCTCCCGGTGCGCGAAGGCGGCCACCAGGTCCTCCGGCCGGCGCACGAGCGTCACGCTGCACGGCTTCGGGAGGTAGAGCCACTTGTGGGCGTCCATCGCGACGGAGTCCGCGCGCTCGATCCCGCGGAAGCGGTTCCCGACGGACGCGGTGGCCGCGGCCGGCAGCCCGTAGGCGCCGTCCACGTGGAGCCACACCCCCCGCTCCTCGCACACGTCCGCCAGCGCGTCGATCGGGTCGATGGCCCCCGTGAGGGTGGTGCCCGCGGTGGCCACCACGGCGACCGGCGTGATCCCTTCCGCCCGGTCCCGGTCGATCGCCTCCGCCACGGCCTCGGGGACGAGCCGCCGTTCCCCATCGATGGGGAGCGCCCGGAGGTTCCGCGAACCGATCCCGAGCAGCTCCGCCGCCCTCGTCACGGAGTAGTGCACGTCCCGGGAGCAGTACAGGGCGGCCCGGACCCCTGCCATCCCCTCGTAGCGGCTCCGGGGGAGGGCCCGCTGGCGCGCGGCCGCGAGGCCGGTGGCGTTGCTCACCGCCCCCCCGCTCGTGAAGGCCCCGGCGGCGGTGGCCGGGTATCCCACGAACCCCGCCGCCCACCGCACCGCCTGTCGCTCGATCTCGGTGGCCGCGCCGGCGTAGACCGCGAGGTTCACGTCGTAGCAGGAGGCCAGGGCGTCGGCGATCACCCCGATCTCCAGGCCCGAGGAGCCGATGAACGCGAAGTAGCGGGGCCGGGGCTGCGCGATCGACTCGTCGAGGATCCGGGCCGCGTCGTCCAGGACCTCCTGGACCGGGGCGGGCGCCTCGGGGAGCTCGGCCTTGAGCAGCGCGAGGACCCGCTCGTCGAGGGGCGGCTCCTCCGGCCGGAACCGGTCGAAGCTCCGCCAGGCCTGCGCGACCAGCTCCGCGGCCCGGGCCAGGGCCTCCTCGCGCGACGCGTCGAGCCGGAGCGGCCGCTCCCCCTCCGTCATCCCTCCCCGAGTATGCCGCGCCCTAGCCCCGCAGATCGTCCAGGACCTCGTGGGCCGGCGCCCGTCCCCGGACGGCGAGCGTCACCACGATCCCGAGGACGATCCAGACCAGCGCGATCTTCCACACCATATCGAAGGGGGCGGTCACCTGGTAGACGCCGCCGAAGATGGCCCCCACCGACACCGCCAGGCCGATGAGGCTGGCCACCCACACGCCGGCCTGGTTCCCGTGGTCTCCGAGACCCCGGAGGGCGCCGAGAGCCGTCAGCGCGTAGACGATCATCAGCACGAACCCGCCGTAGGTCGAGAGCCAGGCGAACATCGCGAAGAAGTGGTGCTGGCCGGGCAGCGCGAACAGGCCCTCCCAGTACTGGGCGAACAGGATCATGAGCACAGAGAAAGCCTCGACGAACACGATGGATCCGACCGGCTGGCCCCGCCCGTTCACCGCGGCCAGCGGCCCCGGGATCCGCCGGTCCCTGGCGAGCGCGAAGACGCCTCGGGTGGACGCCGTCGCCGCCCCCAGGCCCACCGCGAGGACGTCGAGGAACACGACGATCTCGAGGAGCTTCAGCACGAGGTCCGACGACCCCCCGTAGCCCCCGGCTGCGGCCGGCGAGCCCAGCGCGAACAGCGGAGCCGCTGCTACCTCAGGGTCGAGGAGGACCTTGAGGTCGAACCCGAAGCCCGCGACCTGGGCGTAGGCCGCGATCACGTAATAGGCGGTCACGATGGCCACCGAGAGCAGCACCGCCCGGGGGATCGAGCGCTTGGGGTTCGCGGTTTCCTCGGCGAGGTTGGCGGCCGTCTCGAACCCCACGAAGATCAGCACCCCGTACAGGACCCCGAAGAAGAGGCCGGTGAGGTTCGGGGCCTCCGCCGGGTTGAACGCCCTGAGGCTGTTCACCGGCGCGTTCAGGATCACGTTCACCGAGAACAGGAGCACCACGACCGCCGAGACGAGGGCCAACGTGAGCTGGGTCCGGGTGGAGAGCTCCACGCCCGTGTACAGGACCAGGAACCGGGCGGCCACGTAGACGAGCCCCCACAGCGCAACGGGAAGCACGCCGCTCACCCCGAACGTCCCCACCAGGATCACGTCGTGGAGGAACCAGCCCACCAGCACCGCGATCGCCGAGGCGAGCACCGTGGTGCCCCCGTAGTAGATCCACCCCGCCACGGTCCCCGCCCGCTGGCCGAGCCCCATCGTGACGTAGTCGTAGAGCGAGCCGGCGGCGTGGACCCGCTTCGCGTACTGGGCGACGATCCAGCCGAGCGCGAACGTCCCCACCGCCGCCAGCAGCACCGCGAACGGTGTGGCGATCCCCGCCCCGTGCCCGGTGGCGCTGGCCCCCGCGATCAGCGGGATCAGGAAGGCCGCCGAGAACACCGGGCCGATCAGGCCCACCGATTGCGCGATGACGTCGACGAGGGTCAGGCGCTTCGTCCCGAGCCGCTCGTAGGCCGCTGCTTCCTCCACCGCGTCCCCCTTTCCCTCGAGCCTCGACCCCGTCAGGCCGCCCGGGGCGCGGTCCACCCGCCCTCCGGGCGCTCGAACCACACGTGCACCTGGCCGGTGCCCACCGACGCCTCGTAGTCCGAGAACAGCTCGCCCCGGGCCGTGCAGGCTCGGCCGCCGAGCGCGCCCACCATGATCAGGTAGTGGCCGAAGTGCCCCTCCGGCGAGAACCGGCGGTACTCGGGCATCCAGTCGATCACGCCGGCGTGGTCGCCCTCCCGGAACATCGCGAGGACCTTCTGGTCCGCCTCGGCGTGGGCCGGCGAGTAGACGTTCTCGGTCCTCGAGGACTCCCGCTTCCGGAGCTCCTTGAACGGGAGGAACCGGTGGGACATCCCGCCCGAGGCGAGCAGCACGACCCGGCGGTCGATCCCCTCCACGGCCCGGCCGATCAGCTCGCCGAGCAGGAGGAAGTCCTCGGTCTCGGCGGTCTGGTTGATCCCCACCGAGACCCAGCGCTCCCCGCCGTTCAGGTACGTCCACAGGTTCACGGTGCCGTAGAAGATCGGGAGGTAGGGGTCGTCGTTGGCGAGGACCCAGGTGTCGTCGCGCTCCTCGGCGAGCTTCGCCACGGCGTGGGCGAGCTCGGGATCCCCAGGGAAGTCGTAGCGGATCTGCCGCATCCCGCGGGGGAGCTCGCCCGAGGTGAACACCCCGGTGCGGCGCTCGTGGGCCGTGATCACGTGCTCGAACGTGACGTCCCAGTGGGTGTCGAGCACCACGATCGTGTCGGGGCGGAGGCGGTCGAGCACCTCGCTCCGCAGCCGCCGGAGCCCGGTGACGAGCGTGATCTCCTTCCCCTCGTTGATCTCGAGGCGGACCTCCTCCGGCAGCATGATGGTCGGGACGTGGGAGACGAGCCCCGCGCCGACGATCTCACCCATCGCGTTCCTCCTCTCCTCTCAGCCGCCCTCGAACGGCGCCATGCACACGGCCTTCACGTCCGCGTGGAAGTCGAAGCTCCAGGTCCCGCCCTCCCGGCCGATCCCCGAGTCCCGCGCGCCGCCGAACGGGGCCCGGAGGTCCCGCACGTAGAAGCAGTTCACCCAAACCGTCCCCG
>Ga0101943_1000543_pt1:55000-57126 | contig 57126 bp, 40 predicted proteins | sample DewCreD2012metaG_5_FD_75244 | JGI IMG/M metagenome (GOLD analysis project Ga0101943, IMG submission 75244) | Hot spring sediment bacterial and archeal communities from British Columbia, Canada, to study Microbial Dark Matter (Phase II) - Dewar... ... | reverse complement strand
TCCGGCTGTCCAAATTCGCCGCTCGCGGTTGCGGCATCCGGTCATGGATCTCACGCATCAGCATCCGCAGGTCGCGGACCATCTCCTCGAACACCCCTGCCTTCAGCCAGCGCTGCGTCTGCTGGTAGACCGTATGCCAGGGCGGCAAGTCGTCGGGCATCATGCGCCACGGTGCCCCCGTACGCACAATGTAGCGCAGGCCATTGAACACCTCGCGCAGGGAGTGTTCCCGTTGCGGAGCATCTTCTTTCATCAGGGTCAGGTAGGGCGCTACAAACGCCCACTCATCATCGGAAACGTCACTTGGATAGGCTTTGCGTGTCATACCCTAAGCTTCCCTCACTCAGGGCTAAAAGTACATAACAGACTCTATGCCCGCTTGCAAGCGGTGATTTCAACTCGTCGTAAGCAAGAGAAAAACATCTTTACGTTCTTGCGTGCTTTGTTCGCTCCTCAACCCCTTACCCTGCTTGCAGGGTAGGTAGTTACGCAAAAACAAGGAATGTATTATGGATAAACGTTGGGATCAGCTTGCGGAGCTTTTAGTTAGCCATTCAATGGCGATTAAGCCTACCGAAAAAGTGATGATCGCTTATGGTGAAAAAGAGACCTACCCCTTGGTGTATTCACTTTATCGAGCCTGTATTCAAGCGGGGGCGTTTGTGCAAGTGCAATTTCTTTCAGAAGAGTTAAATCGTCATCTCTTAAAGTACGGCAACGATACCCAAATTGACTGGCTTCCGGAAATTGAGGCTTATGGGATGGAATGGGCGGATGTATATTTTGGATTGCGGGGAGCCTATAATTTGGATGTGTTTTGGGATATTCCGGCGGAGAGAATGGCACGCTGGCGACGTACCTTAGGCAAAATCTCTACCCTGCGCTGGCAGAAAACACGCTGGTGTTTATTGCGAGTACCAAACGCAGCGTTAGCTCAACAAGCGGGGGTTGACGAAGAGACTCTCACCGATATGTTCTTTAATGCTTGTTTGTTGGATTGGGAAAGAGAAAGCCGTGAATGGAAGCGCTGGGCAGAGGTCTTGAATCAAGGGTCGCATCTTCGGGTGGTGGGCAAAGGAACTGATCTGGAGTTTTCTTTGGAAGGAAGAAGCTGGGAGGTTGCTGATGGCCACATGAATATGCCAGATGGTGAGATCGCCACCTCTCCTGTTGAAAGCACGGTTCACGGCACGATCACTTTTGATTTTCCCGGCGTTTTAGGGGGAAGATTAATGCAGGATATTCGCTTACAATGGGAACGTGGAAGGCTTGTTGAGGCTTCTTCCACCACCAATCAGGATTATCTGATGTCAATTTTACGTACGGATGAGGGCGCCAGTCGGATTGGTGAATTTGCCATTGGTACAAACCCTCATTGGAAACTTTTCTGTAAAGATATTCTATTAGATGAAAAGATCGGCGGCACAATCCATATTGCACTCGGACGAGCCTATCCTCAAACAGGTGGCACCAATCAATCGGCGATTCACTGGGATATCATCAAGGATATGCGCCAGGAAGGAGAAATCTTTTTAGATGGTAAAAAGATCTATGAAAAAGGAGTGTTCCTCATTTAAAACTGAGGCGAGGTGAAGGATGGGACAAGGCTACTTACTTGGCGTTGATATTGGCACATACTCCTCTAAAGGGGTGATTGTGACTACAGAAGGCCAGTTGGTCGCAAGTCATACCGTGCCACATGGAATGGATATGCCAAAACCCGGTTACTTTGAACAAGATGCCGATCAAGTTTGGTGGCATGATTTTGTGATCATCGTCCAAAACTTGCTAAAAAAAACCGCTCTTGACCCCCGTCAGATCCTTGCGCTAGGTACCAGTGCTATTGGTTCTTGCGTCTTACCTATCGACGAAGAAGGCAATCCCTTGCGAGCGGGTATTCTCTATGGGATTGATACTCGCGCTTCTGAAGAAATCCTCTATTTGGAAGAAGTGCTCAGTCGCGAAGAAATTTTTAATCGCTGTGCAATGCATCTTAGCTCTCAAGCCTCAGGGCCTAAGATTTTATGGATCAAAAACCATGAACCAGATGTATATAAAAAGACACGTTGGTTTCTGACCAGTGAAGCGTACTTGGTCTATAAGCTCAGCGGCAAACCTTCTATCGA
>Ga0101943_1000538_pt1 | contig 58159 bp, 59 predicted proteins | sample DewCreD2012metaG_5_FD_75244 | JGI IMG/M metagenome (GOLD analysis project Ga0101943, IMG submission 75244) | Hot spring sediment bacterial and archeal communities from British Columbia, Canada, to study Microbial Dark Matter (Phase II) - Dewar... ... | reverse complement strand
GGATAGTATAAGGGAGAGGAAGTGGGGGAATAAGAAAAAGATTGTATCCCTTATGGCTATAGTTTATAACATCCATGTGATTGTAAGGGGTGGAGGGGAAAACCAATTTTTGATATTACTTGTTTCCCTCTCATTTAAATCACTTAAAATCGATGTTTGCAACAGAGCATTTATAATTTATTATCTTTCTAAACAGGTGATTGAAATGGGTAAAAAGTTTACACAGGAGCTTTGGAGGGAGATAGAAGATATATACAAATCGATACTTTCTCATCCCTTTCTTAAAGGGCTTACGGATGGCTCATTGGATGAAAATAGCTTTAGATTCTATGTTATTCAGGATGCGCTCTATCTAAGAGAGTTTGCACGGACACTAAGTATAGCTGCAGCAAAGTCCCCACGAGAAAAGTGGATTATGATGTTTAATGAGCATTCTTTAGGAGCCCTTAAGGTAGAGCGTGCTCTTCATGAGAGTTTCTTCAGGGACTTTGGCTTAAAAAAGACTGATATATTAAATACTCCTCTTGCTCCTACAAATCTTGCTTACACAAGCTATCTTTTGGCTGTAGCTTATTCCTGTCCTTTTAGTGAAATCATAGGTGCGGTCCTCCCATGCTATTGGATTTACTGGGAAGTTGGAAAGGCCCTTGTATCCAAAGGTTCTCCGAATCCGCTTTATCAGAGATGGATAGATACATATGCTGGAGAGGAGTACTCAAAAATAGTAGAGGCTGTTTTAACTCTTACGGAAGAGATTGCAAGGGAGCTTAAAAACGCTGAGAAGAAGGCTTTTAAAAGACACTTTGTAACCACAAGCCGTTTCGAGTGGATGTTCTGGGATATGGGATTTAGATGTGAGCAGTGGCCTGTGTAAATTAGTAAACAGGAGAGTATCTTAAAACTGTAGGTTGGACTTTCCCTCCCTCTATGAAAAAAACCTTCTTTTCTCCCTTGTACAGGATCTCTTTGGGAGCTGTTGTTGTGATAAATATTTGCCCATTGAATTCTCTAAGCAGGTGAAACAGGAAGCTTCTCCTCCTATAGTCCAGCTCGCTAGTTATGTCATCTAGTATAAGAATTGGAGTTCTTTTTAGAATCTGTGTAAGCAGCTTGATCTCAGATGTTTTTAAAGCAAGAACCAACGTTTTTGCCTCTCCTTGAGATGCAAAAACAGATGCAATTTTTCCATCTATAGCAAAGTCTATCTGGTCTCTGTGGGGGCCTACTGATGTGTGGCCGTATTTTCTATCATGGCTAAACCTTAACTCCAGTTCCCTTTTTATGTCCTCCTCAAAACTTACACTTGGTGTGAAAGAAGTTTTGTATTGTATCTGTATATCCGTTTCCAGACCAGATATCTGTCTGTATGCCTCCTTTATTTCAGGTTCTATTTTTTTTATAAATTTTATTCTTCTTCTGGTTATTCTTCCTCCGATTTCAGCTATGGTTTCATTCCAGACTTCTATGGATTCTTTAGATACCTGTGTTTGATGTGTAAGAAGTGCATTTCTCTGTGTTAAAGCCCTAAAATACAATTTTAGGTCTCTTAGGTGTTCGGGTATGATGTTACAGATAACAGTATCTATGTATTTTCTCCTGTCCTGAATGGCTCCCTTTATTATCTCCAGGTCTGAGGGAAGAAATGTAATAATATTGAATTTTCCTGTAAACTTGGTGGTATTATATATAACTTTTCCATTGAGTTTTAGAGTCTTTCCTCCCTTTCTAAGAACTATATGGACCTCGTTTAAGCCTGATTCTAACTCTATCTCCCCTTTAACCCTGCCTTCCTCTTCCCCAAAGAGGATAAGTTCTTCCATCTTTACCTGTTTAAATGGTCTAAATGTACAAAGCAGGTTAATTGCTTCCAGCAGGTTTGTTTTTCCCTGGGCATTGTCTCCTGCAATTACGTTGAATCGTTCGTGAAATGTTAGGGTTTCAGACCTGTAATTTCTAAAGTTCTTGAGGGTAATGGATTTAAGTATCACAGATGCTCTTTATAAGAGTTTTTAATAGAATTATAATCGAGGTAACGGGCTGGTTCAATTGAATCATGCTTGACCTTGAACAGTAGGATTCGGTAATATTTTAAATCTAGAGTGGGTGTCATGGTGTTATCGCTTAGAATTTGTGAAATTTCGGTAAAAGACGCCGGTAAGGGTTTTGTAAGGATTGACCCCAGGGATATGCGCCTGCTTGGGGTGGATGCATGGGATTTTATTGAAATAGGGGGAAAGAGAAAAACCGTTGCAAGGGTTATGCCTTCTGAAAAGTCGTTTCGAAAGAAATCTGTTATACAGGCTGATGGTATTATCAGGGAGAATGCAAGGGTTGGCATAGACGAGCACGTCTTTGTAAAGAAAGCTGAGGCTGAGTCTGCAATAAAGGTTGTTCTTGCGCCTTTTAATAGTAACTTTTTGCTGAATGTAAATGGAGATGAGACAAGATATCTGGCAAAGCGTCTGGAGGGATTGCCCGTTACCGTAGGGGATAGGGTGAGGGTTACCTTTCCCGGTTCGAGAGTTGAGGATTTTCAGGTAATAGGAACAATACCTGCGGAATCTGTTGTCATTACCTCTTCAACTAAGATTGAGGTAAGACACAGACTAAAGGTTAAGGTAGATTCTTCAAGGGTCACATATGAAGACATAGGCGGTTTAAAGGAGCAGATAAAGAAGGTTAGAGAGATTGTAGAGCTTCCTTTAAGGTATCCCCAGGTCTTTGATAGGCTGGGTATAGAACCTCCTCGAGGAGTTCTTCTTGTTGGACCGCCCGGGACCGGGAAAACACTACTTGCCAAAGCTGTTGCAAATGAATCAAAGGTAAACTTCCAAGTTATAAACGGTCCTGAGATTATGCATAAGTTTTACGGAGAGAGCGAGGCGAGGTTAAGGGATATCTTTGAGGTTGCAACGAGGAACCAGCCTTCTATTATCTTTATAGACGAGATTGATGCAATAGCTCCCAAGAGGGATAAGGTTACGGGAGATGTAGAAAAGAGGGTTGTTGCACAGCTTCTAGCTTTAATGGATGGTCTTAAAGAGAGGGGAAGGGTTGTAGTAATAGGGGCAACCAATCTCCCAAATATGCTTGATCCGGCTTTGAGAAGGCCAGGGAGGTTTGATAGGGAGATAACCCTCAATGTACCTGATAGAAATGGCAGGCTTGAGATCCTAGAAGTTCATACACGTGGTATGCCACTTGCAGAGGATATAGATCTGGAAAAGATTGCTGACCTTACGCATGGATTTGTAGGGGCAGACATAGAGAATCTGTGTCGTGAGGCTGCGTTGAAAGCACTTAGGGCAACTATACCGGACATTGATTTTGAGGATGGAGCTCTTCCGTACGAGAAGCTTATAACGCTCAGTGTCACCATGCAGGATTTTATGGAGGCTCTTAGAGAGGTTGAACCATCGGCAATAAGAGAGATCTTTGTGGAGGTACCAAAGGTTAGCTGGGAGGATGTAGGTGGGCTTAAGAGCATAAAGGAAAAGCTCATGGAGGCTGTTATTTGGCCACTTAAGTACAAAGAGCTATTTGAAGCCACAAAGACTAAAGCCCCTAAGGGAATACTTCTTTATGGCCCTTCAGGAACCGGAAAAACGCTTCTTGCAAAGGCAATTGCTAACCAAAGTGGTGTAAACTTTATCTCTATAAAAGGAGCGGAGCTTCTTTCAAAGTATGTTGGAGAATCTGAGCAAGCCGTAAGGGATATCTTCAAGAAGGCAAAACAAGTTGCCCCGTGCATAGTTTTCTTCGATGAACTTGATGCCCTTGCTCCCCATCGTGTGGAAACTCATAATCGTGTTTCTGAAAGGGTTGTAAGTCAACTGCTGGTTGAGATGGATGGTATTGAGGAGTTAAGAGGGGTTATAGTTATTGCTGCTACAAATCGAATTGATATGGTGGATCCAGCCCTTCTTAGAGCTGGTAGATTTGACCTCCTTCTGGAGATAACATATCCAGATGAAGAGGATCTGTTTGATATACTAAAGATACATACTCGGGGGAAGCCTCTTGCTAGGGGGGTAAACCTAAGAGATATAGCAAGCAAAATAAAGGGGTTTTCTGGAGCTGAGGTGGAGCTTCTCTGTCAGAGGGCCTCATTGATTGCAATAAGAGACCATCTAAAACGGGGGAAAGGGGTTTTAAGGATTAATCAACTTCACTTTGATGAGGCTTTAAAAGAGATTGTAAGTAGCAGGGGAAACACTCCCATCCTTTCTATAGCTACTGACAGTATTAGAACAAAGCACAGTGCCTGATATAGATCTACTTAAACTGTTTTTGTCTTTTGTTTTTGGCTTGATAATGGGGAGTTTTTTTAACGTTTGCATACATAGACTGCCAAGTGGAGAGTCGGTTGTTTTTCCGCCTTCTCATTGCCCCTACTGTAAAACCCACTTAAGGTTTTACGATAACATACCTCTGCTGAGCTACCTGCTGCTTCTTGGGAGGTGCAGATACTGTAAAAGCAGGATTTCTCCGGTTTATCCAGTGGTTGAGTTACTGTCTGGTTTGATAAGTGTGCTTTTACTCTGGCGTTTTGGCCTTACCGTGCAAACTCTTTTCCTTTTTTCATTTCTATCCGCGCTTCTTGTTGTATCTTTTATAGACATAAGACATATGATAATCCCAAACGTTATAACCCTTCCAGGTATTGCGGTTGGGTTGCTCTATGGTGGTTTAAATACGGATTGGTATGTACTTAGAGATTTCTCTAAAACGGGGTGGAGTGTGGTTATTGGAACCCCCATAATGGATTCACTTGTGGGAGTAGCTCTGGGTGCTGGTATTCTTCTACTTATAGGCGGTATTTATGAGATTGTAAGAAAAAAAGAAGGGCTGGGTATGGGTGATGTAAAGCTCCTTGCCATGATTGGAGCATTCCTGGGGTGGAAAGGGGTGCTATTTGTGGCCTTTGCAAGCTCTGTTCTTGGAACCGTAGTCGGTGTTTTGGTTATGTTATACAGGGGAAAGGACCTAGGATATGCGCTTCCATTTGGACCCTTCCTTTCACTGGCTGCTGCTATTTACTGCTTTATAGGTGGTTTTGGTTCCCTGTGATTATAAACTCTTTTCTTGACATAATTTATCTGTGCCAATATCATATTCCAGTGTTTGGAGGCTTTGTGTTATGAAAAGATACCTGATAACTGTATTTGTGCTTTTATTCATTACAGCCTTTCCTTATTGTAATGTCAGAGGGGCTGATCTTACCTCACTATCCGAACTCGTTAAGAGGTTAAAACCATCTGTGGTTAATATAAGTACCACCAATATCGTTAGAAGAAGCATAATGCCCTTTGAATCACCTTTCGGTGGAGGGGAAAATGACCCATTTGAGGAGTTCTTTAGAAGATTCTTTGGAGAGAATCCACAGAGAGAGTTTAGGCAAAGGGGGCTTGGGTCAGGATTTATTATAAGCGAAGATGGCTACATTATAACAAATAACCATGTGGTAGAGAAGGCAAAGGATATAGATGTGATTCTTGAAGATGGCAAGAGATACGAAGCCAAAGTTATAGGGAAGGATCCAAAGACAGACATTGCTCTTATTAAAATCAAACCGGATAGAAAGCTTCAGGCCGTAAGGTTTGGGGACTCAGATAAGCTAGAGATAGGTGAGTGGGTGGTTGCTATAGGAAATCCATTTGGTCTTGGTCACACGGTCACCGTAGGAATTGTCAGTGCAAAGGGTAGATCCCTTGGACTTGGGGCTTACGATGATTTTATTCAAACCGATGCTGCTATAAACCCGGGTAATAGTGGAGGACCTCTTTTTAATCTAAATGGAGAGGTGGTTGGTGTAAATACAGCAATAATCGCTGGAGGACAGGGGATAGGATTTGCAATCCCTGCAAACATGGCAAGGTATGTTGTTGAGCAGCTAAAAAGCAAGGGGAAAGTGGTTCGTGGTTGGCTTGGGGTTTTAGTACAGCAGGTAACTCCTGAGATTGCAGAAAGCCTTAATCTCAGAGAGCCAGTTGGTGCTCTGGTTGCAGATGTTACCCCGGGAGGTCCAGCAGAGAAAGCGGGTATAAAGAGAGGGGATATAATTGTAGAGTTCAATGGGGTAAAGATAAAAGAGATGAGTGAGCTTCCTAAGAGGGTTGCTATGACGCCTCCAGGTACAGAAAGCGAGATTAAGCTTATAAGAAATGGAAGAGAAAAAACGGTTAAGTTAAGGCTTGGGGAACTTCCAGATTCTGGAGCTGCTATCTCTAGTAGAGGAGGGGATCAGAGAAATATTGAAGAGGGACTTGGGATTACGGTACAGGAGATTACCCCACAGATAAGGAGAATGTTTAATATAAGAGAGTCAGAAGGAGTTATAGTAACAAATGTAGAGCAGGGAAGTGTTGCGTGGGATGCAGGACTTCGAAGGGGAGATATAATACTTGAGATCAACAAAAAACCTGTTCGCAATCTAAGTGAGTACAGAAAGGTTATTGGCTCAATTAAGCAGGGACAGACCGTTCTCTTCCTTATCAAGAGGGAAGAAAACACCCTCTACATTGCCCTTAGATTAGAAGGAGAAGAGCAATAGGAATAGAGGAAAAAATAAAGCAATTGGGTATAGAGCTTCCACCGGTTCCTGTAGCCCTTGGTTTCTATAGACCTGCAGTTACTGTGGGTAGTTTTGTATATGTTTCTGGTCAACTTCCCTTAAGAGAGGGAAGGCTTTTATTTAAAGGAAAGGTTGGAAGTGAGGTTTCGGTTGAAGAAGCTATAGAGGCTTCAAGAATTGCGGGTATAAACGCTCTTTCTGCAATAAAGGAAGAACTTGGAACGCTGGATAGGGTTAAAAGGATTGTAAAGGTTACGGGTTATGTGGCAAGTGCTCCTGGTTTTGAAATGCAGGCAGCGGTAATAAATGGAGCATCTGAGCTATTCTACCAGGTGTTTGGTGAAAACGGTATTCATGCACGTGCTGCGGTTGGTGTTTATGAACTACCCATGGGTGCTCCTGTAGAAATAGAGGTTATTGCAGAGATTTTTCCTTAAGCTTCCTTATGAGCCTGATTAAACATGTTTTTATCTACTCTGATAATCCCTCAGAAGCTCTATCAGTTGATGCCTTAGTTGATTATCTCAGGGGGTTGGGCTTTGATGCCACCAATCGTGGGGTTCTGCTTTCTTTTCTGGATCTTTCTGATGAGGATGAAAACGAGTACGTAAAGAGTATACTTGGGACAAGGGTTTTAGATATATCAAGCCCTTTGGAAAGACCATATGAGCCTGCAGATATAGGTACTGAGTTAAAAAGGCTACTTAAGGATTTAAAATCTCCCGAGGTTATGTTCGATGGTTTTTGGCTTCAGAGAATGCTCTACAGGGTTATGTTTAAGCGAATTCCGGGTGAACTTAAATCTGGCTTGGTTCATATCATCTTTACCGGCAAACTTTTTGGAACCTTTGAGACAAAGAGATACCATGCAAGGGTTGTGCTTCTCGGTATTCCCTCTATTATCTCAACCTCTGGGGTAGTTGAGGCTCCTGCAAGACCAAGAGAGTACTACTGGCTTAAGGCTGGATTTATTCAGAGTGGAAGGGGAATTGAAGAGCTTGATGAGGTTTTTAAGGGTAGGTTTATAGAATATGACGATCAACGTATTACAGAGGTTTTAAAATCATACACACTCCAGGTTATCTTTTATGAGGCTACAGGTGAGGCCTTTTGCCAAAACAGGTGCTGTTGTCTATACAATTCCCATTGGCAGGAAGAGGTTTTAAGGGTTCAACTTGAGGGAAAACTCTGTAAGTGGCATAAAAAAGCTCTAGAGTCTCTTACTAAAGGTGGAAAAGGGGGGTAGATGTACCCCCCCGGTTTATTTTTACGCTCTTGCCTGTTCTTGAAGTATGCTTACTGCAACCTCTGCAGCTTTTTTCCCGGAAAGTAGCATACCGCCAAATGTAGGTCCCATTCTTGGAAGCCCGTATGTTGTGTTTACAGCCATTCCACATACTATTAGACCCGGATGTACTTCCCCGGTGTATTCAACAAGGGCATCCTCAGCCTTTTCCACCCACATGGAGCCATGGCCTGGAAGCTTTTTAAAGAGTCCTTGTTGAGCCAGCCTGGATACAAGATACGCATCGTGTCCTGTTGCATCTATAACGAGTTTTGCTTCAAGGGCAATGGGGTCAAGACATGTAATTTCCTTTGGCATGTTTGCAATAGGGGTCCAGTTAACCACAACCCCTGCTACCCTACCGTTTTCCCTGTAAACTAGGTCATCAAACATTGTCATGTTTGCTACCTTTACTCCGGCTTCACATGCTGCTGCTATTAGCTTTGAACACGCATAAGGACCATCAGCCACATAAAGCCCTTCTGAGACCTCTTTATATGGAACCTCTATCTCATCTAGGACCCTCTGTCCTGGGTCTCTTACGGTAACCTTGTTCATAAGGTATCCACCTATCCAGAATCCTCCTCCCAGATAGTTCATCCTTTCTATAAGCAGAACCTTATACTTTTTCTTGGCGATATCCTTTGCTGCTACAAGGCCACTTGGACCTCCACCTACAACTATAACGTCACTGGTTACATACTCTGAAAACTCTTTGGAGAATTCCTCTACTATAGCCCTTGTGATTTCCTTTTCTCCGACAGGAGCAAAAAGCCTTTGTTTATCGGCCATAACAATATTACCTCCCTTTTATACTACGGTATTATCAAAAGTTTAATCTATCATAAATAAAGTGGTCGTCAATAGAGATTGAGTTATGGGGAGGAGGTGTTATGGTTTAAACACTTAACAAAGTTGGTAAAACAGTATATATTTAATGAATTGCTTTTTGGTGGTTATTTAAGTGTTTATTGCCTATACTCTAAATTTAAAATAAGCTTAATTATCAGGAGGTAAGTTATATGAGAATGTCTTTAAAGTTAGTTTTCATCTGTCTTATTGTTGTTCTTGTTGGCTCGGTTAGGGAATCCTTTGCTGGGATTGTTATGGAAAGGGTAATGTATAAAAAGGGAAGTGCAGCTAAACAGAAGGGAAAAATTTATATCTCCCAAAATAAGATTAAGTTTACCGACGAAAACGAACAGACTGTAGCAATTCTTGATTTAAACAGCGGGGAGATGATTCAGGTAGACAATGCTGGTAAAAGGTATACCGTTGCAAAACCTGAAGACTACTTTAAGTTTATTGAGGAAACTACAGTAAAGATGAAAGCAGAGATAGAAAAGCAGCTTTCCAAGCTTCCACCTGAGCAAAGAGCTCAGATGGAAGAGATGATGAAATCACGTGGGTTGCTTCCCTCGGATAAGGTTAAACAAAAGAAGTTAGTTTTAAAGAAGACAGATGTATTTGAGAAGATAGCAGGATATAACTCGCGCAAGTACGAGATCTATGAGGATGGAAGATTGATAGAGGAGATCTGGGTTAGCAAAGATGTTGGGTTTGATAAAGAGGTTGATATGAAAAAACTGGCAAATTATATGATGGAGATAAAGAAAATAGGCGAAAGAGCTGGATTTGGATATTCCAGTCTGGATGACCAGGAGAAGGAGTTTAAAGAGATATACGAATCCGGGTTTCCTATGAGGTCTGTTGACTACTCTCCCAGCGGTGATATCTATATAGAGGAAGTAACCAGAATCCAAAATACAAGCATACCTGATCAGGAGTTTGAGATCCCAAGTGGTTATAAAAAGGTTACACTCGAGGAACTTATGTTACCCAATCCGTAGCGGTAGCGGTTAGTTCTCACTGACAACGTTAACCTTAAGATTTACGCTTACTTGAGGGTGAAGTTTTATTCGTACCTCGTGAGTTCCAAGGGTCTTTATAGGTGTTTCCAATTCTATATCCTTCTTTGGAATCTCAAATCCCAGTTTGGAAAGCGCATCTGCTATGTGTTGGGAAGTTACTGAACCAAACAACCTGTTTTCTTCTCCAACCTTTACAGGTATTGTGCAGGATATCTCCTGAAGTTTCTTTGCTATCTTTTCAGCTTCTGCTTTTAGTTTGCTTTCCTTTCTCTTCAGTGCCTGTTGGTGTTGCTCCAGGGCTTTTAGATTCTGAGGGGTTGCAGGAACTGCAAGGTTCTTTGGAAACAGGTAGTTTCTTGCAAATCCTTCTTTTACCTCTTTTGTTTCCCCCTTTTTTCCTAATGATCCTACATCAGCTAAAAGAATTACCTTCATGGTGCGGTTTTACCTCCACAAGATTGTAGTAAGTGTGGTTTTGCTCTCAGTGAAGCACAGTAAATGGAAGAAGAGCCATAATACGTGCTCGCTTTATCATTGTGGTAAGTCTCCTTTGATGATAAGCACAAAGACCTGAGGTTCTTCTTGGAATAATCTTTTTCCTTTCGTTGATAAAGTTTGACAGTAACTCGATGTCTTTATAATCTGGCTCCAATCCTTCAGTACAGAACTTACAGACCTTCTTTTTTGCAAAATACCTTCTTTCTCTTGGTGCTTCCATAATTTAGATTCCTCCTTCACTGGGAATTTGGGTTTCTTCTTCAGGTGAAGAGACGCGTTGCTCTTTCTTTACAGCATCTTCTTTTATCTTCACCGTCATAAACCTAAGCACTTCATCGTTTAGAAGCCTAAAATTTGTCTCCAGATCAGCAACTACGGTGGGAAGTGCCTTATATACAATGATATAGTAAATTCCCTTTGTATAGTGCCTTATCTCATAGGCAAGTTCTCTTTCTGCCCACTTATCGAATTTGAAGATTTCTCCCTCGTGGGCCAGTATAATCTCTCTTAGCTTCTCTTGTACTCTCTTTGTATCTTCTTCTCCTAGATCAGGTCTTACTATATAGAGAGTCTCGTAAAAGTTGGGTTTTGCCATGTGTATATCCTCCGTTCTGGGCTTCCGATCCTAAGGCTTTTAGGATAACGGAGCTTTTGTGTAATTTAAACTTTAAACCTAAAGTATACCATATCTCCATCTTGAATTTGATAGTCTTTCCCTTCTATTCTCAAAAGCCCTAGTTCTCTTATTTTTAATTCTGATTTGTGTTTTATGTAGTCTTCGTAGGAAATTACCTCGGCTTTTATGAAGCCCCTCTCAAAATCGCTGTGTATTTTACCCGCGGCTTGCGGTGCCTTTGTTCCCTTCTTTATGCTCCATGCCCTTAGTTCTACACCATTTGTTGTGTAGAAGGTAATAAGATCAAGAAGTTTGTAAGCTGACTTTACAAGCCTTTTAAGTCCTGACTCACTTAAACCCATTTCCTTTAAGAACTCTACTTTCTCGTTTTCATCGAGCTCAGCCAACTCCGCTTCAAGTTTACCGTATATGGGAACAAGCTCCGTTTTTTCTTCTTTAGCTATTTCTTCCAGAATGCCAAGGCATGACTCATTTCCGTTTTTCTCCTCTAGGTTTGCAACATAGAGTACGGGTTTTTCCGTAAGCAGGTTTAGGCTTCTAATCGTTTTTTCTTCAAATTCGCTTCCGGGTTTAAAAAGCCTTACAGGTTTACCTTTAATCATGTGATCCCTTAATCTCTCAAGCAGGAGATACTCAGATTGTGCTTCCTTATTGCCTGATTTTGCTTGTTTCTCTACTTTTGCCATCCTTTTTTCTACGGTTTCTAAGTCTGCAAGAAGAAGCTCAAGATTTATTACTTCTACATCCCTTCTAGGATCTACACTGTTAAAAACGTGGGGAACATCTGATTTGAAGCATCTTACCACGTGTATTATGGCGTCTACTTCCCTTATATGACCCAGGAATTTATTCCCCAAGCCTTCTCCTTGACTCGCTCCTTTTACAAGCCCGGCTATATCTATAAACTTAAGTGTAGTTGGTATTACCCTTTGAGGCTTTATAATCTCGGCAAGTCTTTCAAGGCGTTCATCAGGAACATTAACTACACCAACATTGGGATCTATGGTGGTAAAGGGGTAGTTTGCCACCATTGCCCTGGAAGAGGTTAGAGCATTAAAGATGGTTGATTTGCCTGCATTTGGTAGTCCTACAATACCACAACTAAGCCCCATACCTTATATAACTTAAACCTCCAATTTCGGGAAGGAGTTTGGTGTTTCAAATCCTTCCCGATTATTTATCGATTTTTAAATTAAAAGGGGCGCAACCACAAGCGATACAATCGACATAAGCTTTATGAGTATGTTCATTGCAGGACCCGCAGTATCTTTAAATGGATCTCCTACTGTGTCCCCAACAACTGCGGCCTTATGTGGGTCAGAGCCTTTACCTCCTAGATTGCCAGCTTCTATGTACTTCTTTGCATTGTCCCATGCCCCACCTGCATTTGCCATCATAAGTGCAAGCATAACCCCGGTTACAACCGCTCCTGCCAGGAAGCCCCCAAGTGCTTCCCTACCCAGGATAAACCCTATAATCAGAGGAGCTATAATGGCTATAATTCCCGGGACTATCATCTCTCTAAGTGCAGCATCTGTGCTTATGCCGACACAGGTTGCGTAGTCCGGTTTTGCATTTCCCTCAAGAAGCCCGGTTATCTCTCTAAATTGCCTCCTTACTTCCTCAACCATTCTTTGTGCGGTTCTTCCAACGGCTCTCATTGTTAAAGAGGCAAGAAGGAAAGGAACGGTTCCTCCTATTAAAAGGCCGGCTACAACCTTGCTGTTGGTTAGATCTATCGTGTTTAGACCAACTGCCTTTGTATATGCGGCAAACAGGGCAAGTGCTGCAAGGGCAGCTGAGCCTATTGCAAAGCCTTTCCCTATTGCTGCTGTTGTGTTGCCTAGTGAGTCCAGTCTATCTGTGATCTTCCTTACATCTTCACCAAGCTCTGCCATCTCTGTTATTCCACCTGCGTTGTCTGCAACAGGTCCATATGCATCTACAGACATTGTGATTCCAATTGTGGCAAGCATACTTACTGCAGCTATCCCTATTCCATACAGGCCTGCAAAAGCATAGGAAAGTCCAATAGCTATTGCTATTATGATAACCGGGATGGTTGTGCTTATCATACCCACAGAAAGTCCCTCGATGATGTTTGTTGCAACCCCTGTTTTAGATGCTTCAGCTATCTTCCTTATTGGGGAACCTGAGGTATAGTATTCTGTAATAAGTCCAATTGCTATTCCGGTTGCAAGTCCAAGAACTGAAGCACCATAGATTCCCATAATTTCTTTACCACCAATCCCCTCTACAAGGGCAAGTATAAGAAGGACTATAAGCGATCCTCCAATATACACTCCTCCCGCATAAAGGGTTGCTCGTCTTAGAACAATCTGAGGGTCTAGGTTCTTTAGCCACTCTACGCTTTTTCCACCTATAACAGAGGCAATTGTCCCTATGGTTATAAGGATTATGGGAATGGCCATAAAGGCTATCTGATGAGCTTCTCTATCTGCAGCGATAACTATTGTTGCTATTACCGAAGCCACGTACGATTCAAAGAGATCTGCTCCCATTCCTGCTACGTCTCCTACATTGTCTCCCACATTGTCAGCTATAACCGCTGGGTTTCTGGGATCATCTTCTGGGATTCCTGCTTCTACCTTACCAACTAGGTCTGCACCTACATCGGCTCCTTTTGTGTAAATACCTCCTCCTACCCTTGCAAAAAGAGCAACAGAGCTTGCCCCCATTCCAAATCCGCTTATTGTGCTTGCAAAGTTATGTACAAATGTGGAAAGCACAGTGGGGTCTGCCGGATTATCAGGAATCCCAATTCCAAAGGCATACGCTATGCTAAGCCCCAGGAGTCCAAGTCCGGCTACGGATAGACCCATTATGCTACCGCCTTTAAAGGCCACGCTAAGGGCCTGTCCCTGCCCCTCTGTTGCTGCGGCCTGTGATGTTCTTACGTTTGCCTGTGTGGCTGCTTTCATACCAAAAAAACCCGCAGCCATTGAGCACACTGCTCCTGCTACATAGGCTATTCCCGTCCATATGCCTATAAATATTGACAGGAGTACAAAAATAACAGCAACAAAGATAGCTATTATCCTGTATTCTCTTTGCAGAAAAACCATTGCTCCCTGGTGAATAGCAGACGCTATCTCTCTCATTCTATCGTTTCCATCAGGAAGTGACCTGATGTGTTTGTACGTAAGGTATGCATAACCTAAGACCGCTATAGCCACTATAGGCCCAAAAAGAGCTGCAATTAGCTCACCCATCTTTGCAACCTCCTTTTATAAGTTATTATTTGAGGGTTTATGCGTTTCTTTTGTTGAATTTATTCATAGCGCTTTCTATTCCTTGGTTGATTATCTCTAAAACTGCATCCCCTGCTTTATCAAGCACTTTATCCAGTAATTCCTTCTCCTCCTTTCTGAATTCAGAAAGCACATAGTTTACAACCTCTGATTTGCAAACCGGTTTCCCTATCCCTATTCGAACCCTTGTAAACTCCTTGCTGCCAAGACAGTTTATTATCGACTCAATCCCTTTGTGCCCTGCACTTCCTCCATCAGGTTTTATCCTGATTGTTCCAAAGGGGAGATCCAGTTCATCGTGAATAACGATTATATCACTTTTGGGAATTTTAAAAAATAAAGTTGCTTCTGCCACAGCTTTGCCACTTTGATTCATGTAAGTTTGAGGTTTAAGAAGAATTATTTTTTTCCCTTCTAGAAGGGCTTCTCCGTAGAGACTTTTAAAACCTTTTTTTTTATACCTGTTTCCAGTCTGTTTCCAAGCCTGTCAACTACCATAAAACCAACATTGTGCCTTGACATGGCGTAGTCTTTCCCAGGATTTCCAAGACCTACTACCAAAAAAGTCTTCATCCAGATTACTTCTCCTCACCCTCTTTTGTGGTGGTTTCGGATTCTGTTGCTTCCGTTTCTGCTATTGCCTCAACAGCGGGTGAAAGTATTGTAACGATTGTTTCATCCGGTTCGTGTAGAACCGTAATACCCTCGGGCAAGGAGAGATCTCGAATGTGTATTGAGTCTCCAATTCCTAGCTGGGATACATCTACTTCTATGGAGTTTGGTATATCCGTTGGGAAACACTCAATTTCAATCTCCCTAAGTATCTCTTCAAGGATACCACCTTCCTTAACCCCAGGTGCTTTTCCTACTATCTTTACAGGAACCTTTACGCTTATTTTCTCTCTTAGAAGAACTTCTTGAAAATCAAAATGAATTGGTTTATTGGTGAGGTAGTCAAATTGAATGTCTTTGAGCAAAGCTAGCTTTGTAATTTCTCCTCCGTTATCCTTTATGTGGAGCTCAAGAATTGTGTTTTCTCCTGCTTCCGTTGATAGTGCCTGTTTTAATTCGTTTAGATTTACGATCAAGGGTATTGGTTCGGTTTCCTTCCCGTAGAAGATAGCAGGAATTGCTCCCTGCCTTCTTATTTTCCTCGCTGCGCTTTTGCCAACTTCTTTTCTTCTTATTACCGTTAAAGTACTTTGTGCCATAGCCCTACTCCTATGTAAATTATGTAAATAGAGTACTTATGGATTCTCCTATAGCTATTCTCCTAATAGCCTCTCCTAAGAGGCTTGCTATGCTAAGGACCTTTATTTTTCCGGATCTTTTTGCTTCCTCTCTGGGTGGTATTGTATCCGTTATTATAACCTCTTCAAGTGGTGAATCCTCTATTTTCTTTATAGCGTTACCCGAGAGCACACCATGTGTGCAGCACAGAGTTACCCCTTTTGCTCCCTCCCTTATAAGGGCTTGGGCGGCCTGAATGGCAGTTCCTCCTGTATCTACAAGATCATCCACTATGATTGCAATTTTCCCTTTTACATCCCCTATAACATTCATTATCTCAGCTTCGTTTGGAGCTGGCCGTCTTTTATCTGTCATGGCAAGTCCTGTTCCTAGTCTCTTTGCATACGCTCTGGCTCTTTCCATTCCACCGGCATCAGGAGATACAATAACTATTTCATCCTTTCTGAACTTGTTCTTTATGTAGTCTATAAGAACGGGTGCTGCATAGAGATGATCCACCGGGACATCAAAGAAGCCTTGAATCTGACCTGCATGTAAATCCATGGTAACAACCCTGCTAACCCCTGCTTTAACTATTATATCAGCAACAAGCTTTGCCGATATGGGGGCTCTTGGTTGAACTTTTCTGTCCTGTCTTGCATATCCATAGTAGGGTATTACCGCTGTGATTGCCTTTGCTGAAGCCCTTTTTAGAGCATCTGTTATAATCAGCAGCTCCATTATGTTTTCATTTACAGGAGGGCAGGTTGATTGTATAACAAATACATGGGTTCTACGTACACTTTCTGCTATTTCTACAAATACCTCTCCATCACTAAACCTTCTGATTTCTGCTCTTCCAAGGGGAACCCCTAGGTATTTGCATACCGCTTCTGAAAGTGGAAAATTAGATGTTCCGCTAAATATCTTTATGTTTTCCATTACAGATTAGCGAAAAGATAAAACAACCTTATGCTTTTATTTTATAAAAAAACTATTATAAAATAACTACTGGATAATGCAAGTTCCACAGTAAAGGGGAGGCTATGGGCTCTAGGGAGTATTTAACTGAGAAAGAAAAGGAGTTTTTATTATCACACAGAGTTGCAAGGATGGCTACAGTTGATAAACATGGGAACCCTTTGGTTCTTCCAATATGTTATGTTTACAATGGCAGGTATATATATACTCCCCTTGATAAAAAGCCAAAGCGTGTATCTGTAAAGGAGTTAAAAAGGGTAAAGAACATACTTGAAAACCCAAATGTATCGGTTGTTGTCGATGAGTACAGTGAGGATTGGGATAAATTGGGGTACATTATTATTCTTGGCACAGCGGGATTGTTGGAATACGGTAAGGAATATGAATACTCACTTAGGCTTTTATGCAAAAAGTACCCTCAATATGTGGAGATGAAGCTTCCTGAACTAAATCTCCCTGTGATAAGAATAATCCCTCTTAGGTTTATATCGTGGGGAAGGATTTAGATTACAAACACCAACGGTGTTATACTATTTCAGGGAAAGGATAAAGGGAGGGGTTGTTGTGATAAGAATAGTTATTCTTGGCTCTGGGTTTGGTGGGATAGAAGCTGTACTTAACCTTGAGAAACACTTTCGTAAAAGAGGGGATGTGGAGATAGTACTTATAAGTAACCAGAACTACACTCTCTTTACCCCTCTTCTTCCTCAGATCGTTTCATCGTATATAGAACCAAGACATATAGTACAGACAATAAGGGATATAAGAAGAGATAGAAGATTCAGGTTTATAAGGGATAGGGTAATAGGTATAGAGCTAGAGAAAAAGGTTATAAGGCTTCTTGAGGGTTGGATATCCTATGATTATCTCATAATAGCTTTGGGAAGCACTACTAACTTTTTTAATATTCCGGGTGCTGGTGATTATACTTTTTCTCTAAAAACTCTGGAAGATGCGGTGGAGTTAAGAGACCATATTATTGACATACTCGAACATGCAGACCACGAGGAGAACCTTGATTTAAAAAGGGAAATGCTAACATTTGTTATAGTTGGTGGGGGTTATACTGGAGTTGAACTTACAGCAGAGATAAGAGACTTTATATACAAACAGGCAGTTAAGAACTACAGGGGAATTGATTTTGGTGATGTAAGGATTGTTCTTCTTGAAGCGGCTAGCGAGATATTAGAAGGTGTTGATCCCTACATTGCGAAGAAGGCTAAGGGAAAGCTGCTTAAAGAGGGTATAGAGGTTAGAACAGGTGCAAGGGTTACAAGGTGTTTTAGGGGTGGGGTAGAGATTAACAACAGGGACATATTAAGGGCAGGTATAGTAATCTGGACAGCTGGTGTAAGGGCAAACCCAGTTTTAGATTCTCTAGGTGTAAGGAAGGGAGAGTTTGGGCGTATACTGGTAAACGGTTATATGCAGATTCCTGAATTTCCAGAGGTTTACGTTATAGGAGATAGTGCTTTTGTAGAGGGTGATAAATTACGGAGGTCATCTCAACCGGTTGCTCCGGTTGCAATTGAGCAGGCAAAGGTAGCTGCAAAGAACATTGCTAATGCAATAGAGAACAAGCCTTTTGAGGAGTATTCTTTTTCCCCTTCTGGTATGTTGGTCTCTCTTGGTATGAACGATGCAGTTATAAGAATAGGAAGGATAAAGCTGGCAGGTTTTATAGCGTGGTTATTGTGGAATGCCCTGCACTTACTGAAACTTGTGGGTCTAAAAAAACAGATCCAGGTTGCAGTTGATTGGATGCTTGCTATGGTCTTTCCAAGGGATACAGCCATAATAAGGTTTCCAAGAAGGTGTTTTATCTGTTCTGGAAGGGCAGAGTTGTATAGGGAGCTGGAAAATTATAAACAAGAGAGGGGGTTATGATAAAAGCAGGATTTGGATTTTCTCAGGATGAAAACGGTGTTAAAGCAGCAAGGAAAGCGGCCTTTCAGGCTCTAAGTACGGGCGATATGGAGAGGGCTGATTGGGCTTTGGTTTTCTCTACATTTCCTTACAGATCAGAATACAAGGATATTTTAAATTCTATAAGTGAGGTTATAAAAACTAAGGATTTGATCGGATGTAGTGCTCTGGGGGTGCTAACCAATATGGGGGAAATAGAAGCAGAGCCAGCTGTCTCAGTTTTGGCTGTTAGTTCTGACAGTATAAGGGCTTCTACGTTTATAGTTAAACACTCCGGTGATGGTGGGGTAAAGGCCGGTATAGAGATTGGGCAAAAGTTTGTTCCTGTAGAAGAAGAAAATGCCCTTCTTACGCTTTTTTGTGATCCTTTTTACCTGAATCCCGAGCTTGTATTTAGAGGGATAGAATCTCAGCTGGGGGAGATCCCTATAGTTGGAGCTGCTGCCTCTGAGCATCCAATGCTGAGTGAAACTTTTGAGTTTTGTGGAGATACCGTCATTTCTGGAGCTGTTTGTGGGGCTATTCTGGAGGGAAACTTTACGTATAGGATTGGAATTACCCAGGGGTGTCAACCTATAGGTAACCCATGTATTGTAACAAAAGCTGACAGGAACATAATATTTGAATTGGATGGACAACCTGCTTTTGAGGTGTTAAAGAAACAGGTTCCCAAAAGCCTGGTTGAAAACCCAAAGGATATGTTGCGTCTCTTGTTTGTCGGGTTTACGCCAGAACCCCATGAGATAGAGAGTGTTGAAGGAGATTATCTTGTGAGAAACATAATAGGGTTCAATCCCGACAGTGGCGTAATAGGGGTAGCTGAAAATGTAAGGGAAGGTCAGGTTATAACTTTTACCATGCGTAACCCTGAGCTTGCACGTGAAGATCTAAAACGGATGCTTGAACGGGTGGTTGCCACAGGTGATCCTAGGAGACCTTTTAAATTTGGACTCTATTTCAACTGCTGTGCAAGGGGAGTGTCTCTTTATGGATACAGAGGGATAGATACGGCCTATATTACAAGTTTTCTAGGGGATATCCCAATAGTAGGTTTCTTTGGTAATGCGGAGTTTGGTCCCTTAAGGGGAAGAAACTGTATGTTTACATATACAGGAGTTCTTGTGTTAATTGCTGAATAACTGCTTCTATTGCTGTGATAATAGATGAACGATACTAAATACACGCCATGAAAAGCCAATTATGTCTTTGCTAAGAAGTGTTTTTGGGGTTACATGACGTATAAGGGAAAATTCGTTATAGTGGAGAGGGATTTCTCTGGGGAGAGCATCTCTTATCTTACGTGATTCTTCAACAGGTATTATTCTATCGTTTCTATCATGCATAATAAAAACGCGTGTTCTTATGCTATGGACTCTAGAGGATGGAGAAAGTTCGATAAGCTCTTTTATAAACTCCTTTGGAAGAGAATTTATGTAGGTTTTTGCATCTTCTAGTGTAAGTTCTTTTTGTGAAAATGCTTTTTCGGCTCTCTCCTTGCCTATCTGCTTCATAAGCGCATTGAAAAGTAGTTCTTCGGGAAGGGTATCTGGAATCCATGTTCTCTCCTTACCCCTGTATTTAGCCTTTTTCGAAAGGATCTCTGCAAGGAGTTCTACAAGATCAAAATAACTGCCAACTGATATAACAAAAAGAGGTTTATCCCCTAGATAGGATGCTGCAATTAGTGCGTAAGAGCCAGCCACTGAGAAACCACATAAGCCAATGCGTTGTGGGTTAACGTAGTTTCTCTTGCTCAAAAAATAGAATGTTTCTATAAGCCGATTTATATCCTCTTTTGAGAATGTCCTTTTACGTATTGTAGGGGAGTCCGGTATTGCTGTCCCGATACCAACTGAAGCAAAGGATATAGCAAGATTTACAAGCCTTGGGTCTTGTGCTCCTTTTGGGCTAAAGCCAGGAAAGAGTATTATAAATGGATAACTTTTTTTCTCTTTTGGTAGGTATATATAGACTCTGTGTTCTAGCGGTGCCCCTAAAGTGTCTCTTTTGGTTTTAAACTTCTCCTCTTTTATATAGATTTCTTGTCTTGCCCATTCAAACCACTTGGGAGTTTTGGGAACAATGTAGGAAATAATAAATGCTGTGCTGTATAGAGAATTTCCCCACGGGGTTATAGTAAGAAATAAACCAAATAACCCCAAGCAGCTTAAGAAAGCTATTGTGAGCAGTTTTAACCTATATTTCATTCTACAGTAAACAGCTGTTGACAAGAATACAGCTTTCAGTTAAAAAAATTACCTATTAATTTCCGGGAGGTTAAGATTAGCGTATTAGATATAGTTAGAGAAAAATTATTAGAAAAAGAAGAGCCAATCACATTTGAGGAGGCTCTTTCCTTAACAGAGCTTCCAAGGGAACAGGTTCCTGATCTTATTGCTCTTGCCAGGAAAGTTACCCTTAAGTACAGAGGAGATGGGGTTTTTTTGCGTTCTATAATAAGCGCACAAACCGGCAACTGTCCGGAGGATTGTGCCTTTTGCTCTCAATCTGCACACTACGATACCGAGATAAAAACCCATCCCTTTATGGCTACAGAGAAGATCCTTATGGCTGCAAAACAAGCAGAAAAACTAGGTGCTATGGATTTCTGTATTGTTATAAGTGGAAGAGGCCCCACACCAAAGGTTTTTAAGAAGGTCCTTGAAGCGGTTGATCTTCTTCGTAAGGAAACAAACCTAAAAATAGGTTGCTCACTTGGCGAACTTACGGAGGAACAGGCCTTTGCTTTAAAGGAACACGGTGTTTGGCGTTATAACCATAATCTTGAGACATGCCGCAGTTATTTCCCAAGGATCTGTACCACCCATACCTATGAAGACAGGTTGAGAACAGCTAAGTTGGTGAAAAAAGCAGGAATGCAGCTTTGCTCAGGTGGTATACTGGGTATGGGAGAGTCTGTAAGACAGAGGATAGAGTTTGCCTTTGAGTTAAAGGAGCTTGACCCAAGCTGGGTTCCAATAAATTTTCTTAATCCAAGACCAGGGACACCTTTAGGCCATCTGCCGCTGGTTTCACCTTTTGAAGCCGTAAAGACCATTGCAATATTTAGGCTTATTTTGCCTGATAAAATAATTATGGCTGCTGGAGGAAGGGAAGTAACCCTTAGAGACCTTCAGGCTATGGGTCTTTTAGCAGGGGCAAATGCTATGATCCTTGGAAACTACCTTACCACCCTTGGTCGCTCTCCTGAGGAAGACCTTCGTATGCTAGATGATCTACAGATGCCGGTAAGGAGGGATGTACCCTAGTAAATCCCTCCTTTTAAGCGGTCCTTAATTGTTGTATAATAACCGATACTTTTTATGTAAGTTCTGTTTCCCTTTGGCTAGTTATCATGGATAAGTACGATATAAAAAAACTTGAGCAATACGATATTGAGTTTGTCTGGCACCCCTTTACTCAGATGAAGGAGTATGAGAGCAAAAAACCAATAATAATTGAGAGGGCAGAGGGCGTTTATCTAATTGATACGGAGGGTAGAAAGTACATCGATGGAGTATCCTCACTTTGGGTTAATATCCACGGCCACAGGGTTCCAGAGATTGACGACGCCATTAAAGAACAGGTTCAAAAGGTTGGACATAGCACCCTTTTGGGTATTACAAATCCTCCTGCAGTGGAGCTTGCAAAAGAGCTAATTGATATATGCCCATCTGGTTTGAAAAAGGTTTTTTATTCTGGTGATGGTGCAAGTGCGGTTGAGGTTGCTATAAAGATGGCTTTTCAGTACTGGCAGCATAAGGGAAAACCAAACAAAACAAAGTTTGTGTGTTTGGAAAACGGTTATCATGGTGACACCATAGGGGCTGTTTCCGTAGGGGGTATAGACCTGTTTCATGCAGCGTTTAAACCCTTACTTTTTAAGACATACAAGGCCCCATCTTACTACTGCTACAGGTGTCCACTGGGAAAGACTTACCCTTCCTGTAATATCGCATGTTCTGAAGAGGTAGGAAAGATCCTAGAGAAGCATCATGAGGAGATAGCGGCTGTTATCCTAGAACCCTATGTTCAAGCAGCTGGGGGAATGATTGTTTCCCCTCCCGGTTATCTAAGACGGGTAAGGGAGTACTGTGATAAATACAATGTGCTTTTAATCCTTGATGAGGTTGCCACTGGTTTTGGAAGAACCGGTAAGATGTTTGCCTGTCAGCATGAGGATGTTACCCCTGACATACTGGTTTTGGGAAAGGGTATGACCGGAGGTTATCTACCGCTTTCTGCAACCATTACAACGCAGGATATATACGATGCCTTCTTAGGTGATTACGAAGAGTTTAAAACTTTTTTTCATGGTCACAGTTATGCAGGAAACCCAATTTGCTGTGCAGCTGCCTTGGGAAATCTTAAGGCTTTTAAAAGGTATAAAACCCTTGAGAGGTTAAAGGAAAAGATAGAGTTTCTAGAACAGGAACTGCAGGAGTTTAGGGGACTTAGGCATGTAGGAGATGTTAGGAATAAGGGATTTATGGTGGGGATAGAGCTGGTTGAAGATAAAGAATCTAAAAGACCATATCCGCCAAGGATGAAGATGGGCTGGAGGGTTGCAGAGTTTGCAATGGAAGAAGGGGTACTTATACGCCCTCTTGGAAATGTTGTTGTTCTTATGCCACCTCTTGGAATCTCTCTTGAGGACCTGAGCAAGCTTATTAAGGTAACCTATAAGGCTATTAAGAGAGCCACGGAGGGAGAAGTTTAGTAGTCCTGTTATGGAAGATGCCCTTTTATGGATTGAGGAAGAACTTAAGCTTATAAAAGACAAGCAGCTATTCCGTGTACTTACGGAGCTTCAAAGCGGACAAAATCCTGAGGTCTTAATAGATGGGAAAAGATACATACTTCTTGCCTCTAACAACTACCTTGGACTTTCTACCGATCCTCTGGTTAAGGAGGCTGCAAGGAGAGCACTGGAGAAATACGGTACTGGTTCTGGTGGGTCTCGTCTTGTGAGCGGAAGTTTAGACCTTCATAGGGAACTTGAGGAAAGAATTGCCTCCTTTAAAAAGACAGAATCTGCAATACTTTTTTCCTCCGGGTATCTGGCAAATGTTGGAACCATATCTGCTTTGGTTGGTCCTGGAGATGTAATCTTTAGCGATGAACTCAATCACGCTTCCATAATAGATGGCTGTCGTCTTTCCCGTGCAGAAATTAAGGTTTACAGGCACTGTGATATAGATCATTTGGGCTATCTTCTATCTATATCTAAAACCAGCTCATCTGGTAAAAGGCTTATAGTTACGGATACGGTATTCAGTATGGATGGGGATGTAGCTCCCCTTCCAGAACTTGTTGAGTTGGCTGAGATCTACGGTTGTATGCTTATGGTTGATGAGGCTCATGCTACAGGGGTTCTTGGAAAAAGGGGAAGTGGAGCTACCGAGTACTTTGGGGTAGAGGATAGGGTTCATATAGTTATGGGAACGCTTTCAAAGGCTATAGGATCTCTGGGAGGATATGTTGCGGGAGGCAAAAAGCTTATTGAGTTTCTAAGAAACAGAGCAAGAACCTTTATCTTCGATACCTCTCTTCCAGCCCCTGCAGTTGCAGCTTCTATGGCTGCAATTGATATTATAGAGTCCGAGCCTCAAAGAAGGGATTATTTATGGAGGTTAATAAACAGGTTTAAATCAGGCCTTAAAGATATTGGGTTTAGTGTTCTTCCTTCAAATTCAGCTGTTATCCCTGTATTAATAGGAGAAGCTGAACCTACCCTTAGGTTCTCCATTTTGTTAAAAGAGAAAGGGGTTTTTACCCCTGCTGTACGTCCTCCTTCTGTTCCGCACGGGAAGTGCCGTATACGTGCAACCCTGATGGCAACCCATAGGGAAGAGCATATTGAGATTGCTCTTAGTGCGTTTAGAGAAGTATATAACGAACTCTTTTCAAACCCCTAAACCTCAGTAACTCGTTATAGTTGGTTGTTCCTGCTTATCTTGATCCTTTTTGTAAGTAGTTCTGGCTTTGGCTTCTATTAAAGCGATAAGTTTGTTCTTGAGTTCCTCATCTGGAGGACATATATCAGGTAGTATATAACCCAGTAGGGCAATTTCTAGGAAATACTCCACGTTAGCCTCTAATATCTCAGGTGGATAGGTGTTACTGTATTGCTGAGATATGTTCCAGAATATTATATCTCTTAGCTCCTTAGCAGCTTCTAAAACTCTACCTTCATGCCCCTTCTTTTGTCTCATCCATACCCCGAGATTAAAAGCCATTGCTATTGATTCTTTTAGATTCTGTCCTTGTATAGCTTCCTGCATAGATTTACCTCCCCTTTCCCTTTAGAAACCAAAAGTTACACTCTTAGAAGGTTTATATACTCGTCAAACAGGGAAAAGAATCTTTCTGTATTCCTGTTAGCAAGGTTAAAGGTTTCTTTTGTGTACCTGTTTGAGATCCTCCTAAGGGAGTCAATATAGTCTTTCTGTAGGGCTAAGAGCCTTTCAACCTCTTCAAATACAACCTTTGGATCCGTAAGTGTTGAGATATCCTTCTGAATCTTGTTATATGTCTCTTTTAAAGAGTTTAGATAGCTTTGCTGTATGTTAAGCCAGTTTTCTAACTGGGAATTTATAACCTTTAAGTTCTCTTCCCATAAAGAAATCCAGAGCTCAACACCGTTTAGGTAGTTTTCCTTTACAATGCTAGTGATTTCCTTAAGGGTTTCTGTAACATCCCTTACGTGTTGAACTTCTTTTCTCTCCGGCATTTTTTATCCCCTCCTTTTAATGATTGGTTCTATCTAGAAGAAAAGATAATAACCAAGTTGTTAAATGTCAAGGGCTTTTCTTCGCAAATGCAAAACAAATAATTCCTCAGAAATATTACGGAAAATTGCAATTTTGTTAAACATGTATGTGCAATTGCTAACAAAAGTACCTAGAGGGGATTATCAACCAACTTTCCGTTCAAACACCAAAAGCTCATCACATCTATCCTTGGCCTTTTCTTTCGTTCAACGTTATCTGGAGTTATATGGTGGATGGTTGTCTCAAGAATGAGTCTTCCAGAGCCCCCAAGCACCCTACAAGCACGTTTTCCTATACGGCGGCGTGTTTCCTTCTCTATTTTGGGTTTTAGCGCAGGTGGTATGTGTAGCAACCAGTAAACATCGTATACACGGGCCAGGATAAGAGCATAGCGAACGGAACGAGGAATAATCTTTGTAGGTTTTATTTCCTTTGGTTGGGTGCTTCCAAGAGGGTAAAATATAGCTCTCTGTACCATATGATAGTTGGTTCTATCTATCCAATCAAACAAACGGTAATCCTGTGATATACCCACTGGCCATAGAACCTTTGTTGCAAATAGGCCTATGGGTTTAAAGGGTGGTATTCTTCTAAGTGTTGAAAGGCAAACAAGCGTAACAAAAACTATAGCTATTGCTGAGTATATGTATGCTTTTTTGTTGACTTTTGGTTCTAAATCAGCTTTTGAACCCTCAAATCCCTTCCTGATTGCCTCCATTATCTCTTCCCTAAAGAACAGGACACTTGAGGCAATGAAGGCAAAGTTTGCAAATGGGATCTTTAAGGTAAGGATAATGCCCAGGTGAAAGGGAATTTGAAGTATAAGCCCTAGCCATTTTCTAAGGGATCCTTTAGGAGATAGGAGAAGGAATGGAAGAGCTATTTCTGTGATAACTGCTGCATAGTTTGCTACTTTTAAAATCCCGAGGTGTTCTGGTTGCCAGAAATAGGGCATTCGGGAAATTGGCAGAATTAGAATCGAATAAAGGGCAACCCCCTCTTGCCACATCGGACTTGTTAGTTTCGTAAGTCCGGCTATAAGGTAAGCCCAGCAGATATTAAAAGTAAGGCAACTTACTGCAACACCCGGAACCTTTATCCGGACCCACTTTGACAAGCATCTTTTCCCTTCCTTAAGCCATTCATTTAAAACAAGGGTTTTCCCTGCCGGCAGAAGCACTAACCAGAATAGTGCAAGGTGCATTATCCCATCATCAACAAACATTACTGCAAAATTCCAGCGTTGAATACATACGGTTATCAGAAAAAGAATCCCCGCAACCAGTTTTGTACGGTATCCTGTGATAATTGCCCAGGAGCCTATCCAGGCTAATGCTATCAGCACGTAAAATACAATGGTTGGGGTACCTGGTTGTATAAGATTTATGTTTAACCACCAGAAGTGTTCCAGATAGAACTCATGGCTTACAAGTCCGTCGGGACTGCTAAAGTCCCTTACTTCGAGAAAGAGAAAGAAGTAGTAAAAAACGCAGAGGACTCCTACAAGTATCCGGAATATATCAACCGGTAGTGCCCATGTTTCGTGAAAGAACCATAACCTGAGTTTTGTGCATATGGTCTTTATTCTGTCTTCTAGGTACACCATCAGGGTTAGCCGGAATATATACCTTTAAATTTTACTTTTTTCTCCAATGTTGTAAACCTTTATTGACTTTTCCAATGCCTTACTTTAAAGTTTCTCTAAAAAAATCGAAAGTGAGGTGAGATGCTTATGGACTGGGGAATGAAAAATCGGATGGCAAGAATAATAAGACCTGATACCGGAAGGGCACTTATGCTTGCTGTGGATCATGGTTATTTTCTGGGACCTACAACACGACTAGAGGTTCCGAGGAAAACAATAGAGCCCCTGCTACCTTATGCTGACTCCATAATGCTTACACGTGGTGTTCTCCGTACATCAGTTGATCCTTCAACCGCAACGAGTGTGGTTTTACGGGTATCAGGAGGAGTAAGCATAATTGGGCCCTCTTTATCAAACGAGGGAATAACCACTTCCATTAAGGATGCTATACGTCTTAACGTTGCAGGTGTTGGGCTTTCGGTTTTTATTGGGACTGAGCATGAACGTCAAACACTTCTTAGCCTTGCTGAGCTAGTTAATCAGGGTGAGGAATACGGTATTCCCGTTATGGCTATTACCGCTGTTGGTAGAGAGCTTGAGAAGCGAGATGCACGTTTTCTTTCCCTTTGCTGCCGTATATGTGCGGAGATAGGTGCACATATGGTAAAAACCTATTATTGTGAGGACTTTGAAAAGGTAACGGAGAGTTGTCCGGTTCCTATAGTAATTGCTGGGGGACCTAAATTGGCTACTGAGCTAGATGTACTGGATATGGCTTATAATGCGATACAAAGAGGGGCTGTGGGTGTGGATATGGGTAGAAACATATGGCAATCGGATTATCCAGTTGCTATGATAAGGGCTATACGTGCTATTGTTCATGAAGGGTATACACCCAAACAGGCTCTAGACCTTTTTAGGGCTCTTAAAGAAGAGGAAGTCAAAAGAAGAGCAGCTGTTAGTTAAAAATAGCCCCATGCGTGTAGCTGTTTATTATAACAATCGGGACATTAGAATCGAGGAGAGACCGATACCGCAGGTTGGCCCCGGGGAGATTCTGGTGCGTGTTCGTGCAAGTGGTATCTGTGGGAGTGATGTTATGGAGTGGTATCGTATCCCCAAGGCTCCTGTGGTGCTTGGACATGAGATTGCTGGGGAAGTGGTTGAAGTGGGGGAGGGAGTGACAAAATTCAAAACGGGAGACCGGGTTTTTGCAACGCATCATGTTCCATGCAACACCTGTTATCACTGCCTTCGTGGTAACCACTCGGTATGTGAAACTCTAAGAAAAACGCACTTTGATCCCGGTGGTTTCTCCGAGTATGTAAGGATCCCTGCACTTAACGTTGATAGGGGGACCTTCTTGCTCCCTGAGGGAATGTCTTTTGAAGAGGGGGCTTTCATAGAACCCCTTGGGTGTGCTATAAGAGGGCAGAGGGTTTGTGGCTTTCGTATGGGAAGCAGTGTATTAGTTGTGGGAAGCGGAGTTACAGGGCTTCTTCATCTTCAACTGGCATGTGCACAGGGGGCAGGTCGTGTTATTGCAACAGATGTAAATGAGTACAAGCTTAGTGCTGCCCTTAGGTTTGGAGCAAGTGCTGTAATTCATGCTGGTAGTGAGGATATGGTGACACGTTTACGTAATGTAAACGAAGGACGCCTTGCAGACTTTGTAATTGTCTGTACCGGGTCTGCTAGGGCAATTGAACAGGCATTCCATTTGGTGGAGAAAGGAGGTAGCATCCTCTTCTTTGCCCCTACAGACCCTGGGGTTAAGGTTTCTATTCCCTTTAACGATGTATGGTGGTCTGGTGTTACAATAACAAGCTCATATGCTGCTGCTCCTTATGACCTGGCCTTGGCTATTGAGCTTATAAGGGAACGCCGTGTAAATGTTGTTGATATGATAACACATCGTCTTCCTCTCTCTGAGATTGCTTTTGGTTTTCAATTGGTTGCCGAGTCAAGAGAATCTCTAAAGGTTATTGTTGAGCCTTGAAGCGGTGTTTTTATAACCTTTTTAGGCTTTCCTTAATATGAAAGAGACGGTAGAAGTTGCCATTCCTATTCCCCGCGAGGGGGAATTCTGTTATAAGGTTCCGGATTATCTCAGAGATGGAATAGAGATTGGAAAACGGGTAATTGTTAAATTCAAAAACAGAAAGGTTCTTGGTTTCGTTGTGGGATTTAGGGAACCACCCGAGGGGGTTTTGTTAAAGGAAGTGATTGATATTGTGGATGAAGAACCTCTCTTTGATGAGAAGAGGTTGGAGTTCTTACGATGGGTGTCCAGATACTACATGTGCCCCCTTGGTACCGTTCTTAAAGCCTCTCATCCATCTGGTCTGGGTGTGAGCTTGAGAAAGATTATAAGGATTACAGAGAAAGGGGCAAAGCTTCTTTACAGCAACAAAATACGGAAGGAAGAGCAGCAGGTTCTAAAGGTTCTATCCCTTTCAGGGGAGATAAACGTTAGAAAACTATTTACTTTGGTAGATGGTTTAAACCATGAGTTTCTAAATTCGCTTAGGCGCAGAAGGCTAATTGAGTTTGACTACAAACTGTACCCCAGCACTGGGATAAAGGTTGAAAAGATTGTTGTAGCAAAGCACGGTGTGGGATTAAGTGATACCGAGAAGTCTCGCTTTCCTGCAAAGGCCAGAATACTGGAGTTTATTATAACTCATGGGTATGTACCGTATGCAACTCTCAGGGAAACCTTTGGTGATCCAAGACAACATATAAAGTGGCTTGAGGAAAGGGGTTTTGTAAGAATAGAAAAAAAGGAGGTTATAAGAGACCCTTTTTCGCATATGAAAGTTATAGAAGATAGCCCCCATGTTCTCAATCCTGATCAGGAATATGCTCTAAACAGGATAAAAGAGGCGGTCTTGCGTGGGAGGTTCTTGCCATTCCTTCTCTATGGTGTTACGGGAAGTGGCAAAACCGAGGTATATATAAGGGCTGTAGAGGAGGTTATAAAGCGTAACAAAGAGGCAATAGTGCTGGTTCCAGAGATTTCCCTTACACCTCAGCTTGTAAAGAGGTTTCGCTCACGATTTGGAAAGAATGTGGCTGTTATACACAGTGCATTGAGTGATGGGGAGAGGTTTGATGCATGGCGTATGGCCAGATGTGGAGCGGTAAAAGTGGTAGTGGGTGCTAGGTCTGCTATATTTACCCCATTTACAAATATAGGGATTATAGTGGTTGATGAGGAGCATGAATCCTCTTACAAACAGGATGAGCCTCCCTGCTACAATGCACGTGATTTGGCCCTTGTTTTGGGCAGGATGGTAAATGCAGTTGTTATACTCGGCTCAGCTACTCCTTCTGTCGAGTCATATGCTAATGCAGTTAAGAAAAAATTTGATTTTATCTCGCTTCCCACAAGAGTTGAAGACCGCCCGCTTCCACAGATTGAGGTTGTGGATATGAGAAAGGAAAAGGGCAAGGTGTTTTCCAAAAGACTTAGAGATGCACTCGTGGAGAACTTTAAAGAAGGAAAACAGACAATCCTTTTTCTAAACAGAAGAGGGCTTTCAACACTTGTTATTTGTCAGGCCTGTGGAAACATTCTTACCTGTCCCAACTGCAGCATCTCTCTTACCTACCATAGGGGAAATACATTGAAATGCCACTACTGCGGAATGTCGGAAGAGTTCTTTAAAAACTGCAATCTGTGTGGAAAGGATTTGATAACCCTGGGGATGGGTACTCAGAAGGTAGAAGAAGAGCTAAAGCTTATATTGCCTCAAGCACGCATAGCCAGAATGGATAGGGATGAGGTAGGTGGAAAGCTTAAGTTGCTTAAGATGTATGAGAGGCTTGAGAGAGGAGAGATAGATATCCTTATAGGAACCCAGATGGTGGCAAAGGGGCATGATCTTCCCGGAGTAACCCTTGTAGGGGTTATATCTGCCGATATATCCCTTGGTATCCCTGATTTTCGTGCAGGGGAAAGAACGTTTCAGCTTATTACCCAGGTTGCAGGACGTGCAGGAAGAGGGATGGAAAATGGAAGGGTAATCGTCCAGACTTACAATCCTGAACATCCAAGTATAAGGTTTGCAGTTAATCATGATAGCTTGGGTTTTTTAAAAGAAGAATTAAAACTCAGAAAAGAGCTAGAATACCCCCCTTTCTCAAGGATGGTTAATTTTAGATTTCAGGGAAGGTCTAGAGATGAGACTATGAAATTTGCTGGAGTTGTTAGGGAAACTGTTAGCAAATTAGCTTCTAAGCTTCCTCTTGAGGTTATAGATATACTTGGTCCTTCCCCTTGTCCTGTATATAAGGTAAAAAACTGGTACAGGTGGCAAATACTTATGAAATCTGACAGCTTAAAGATACTTCATGGCTTTTCCAGACAGCTTGTGAAGGTGTTTTCTGAGAAGAGATCAGCCAGGATAAGGTTTTTTGTTGATGTGGACCCTCTTAATTTTTTGTAATGTGGTTATTTAGGTTTTCTGGATTTGGTTAAATTAATTGTCGGGTTTGTGGTAAAATTCTAAGCATGAAAAAGAAAGAGTTAAGTGAGCTAAAAAAAGCAAGAGAGCACTTTGTTAAAGGCACTACGGAGTGGTTAATAGGCACTGGATTTGCAATAAAAGGGATAAAAAGATTGCTGGAGAAGGAAAAAGGCCGAAAGTTTGCATATGACCTTACGGTTCAATCCCTAAGGAAGGGAGTTGGCCTGGTAGGAAACCTGGCATATCTTTTATTTAAGAGCGGTGTAAATAGAACAAAAGGGAAATCAAAAAGACGTTCAAGGAAGGCAAGGAAGATAAAAGTTGAGTAAGATTTTTCCAGACCCTGAAAACGCAAAAAATACTGTAGTGCTTTTTAAACAGATCCATGGTTATCTATCCCCTAGCAGGGAAGAGCTGTTATTTCTAATCTCTTCATATAGTCGTTTTCTTGGCAGGGCAGTTATAAAGGACCCACAGATACTTGATTTGCTAAGTAGCTCAGAATTTGTAGAGACAAAAAAAAACATTGAGAGGTTTGTTGAGGAAGCAGATGGTCTCCAGAGGGAGTCCGGAACGCCATCTGAGTTTATGGCAAGGTTGAGGCGATATAAATACAGAGAGTTCTCACGTATAGTGTATAGAGATATAATGGGTTTTGCTGCCTTTCCAGAAGTAATGGAAGAGCTATCAGATCTGGCAACAGGGATTTTAGAAGCAGCCTTTAGATTCTTTAGTAGAGAGGTTAAGGTAGAGGGTAAGGGAAAGTTTGTAATCATTGGAATGGGAAAGCTTGGTGGAAGGGAACTTAACTTAAGCTCAGATGTGGATTTGGTTTATCTTTATAATGCATCCCATCCCGATCCCTTTTTTAAGCTGGCTGAAAGGATTACCAGGTCTTTAAGCAAGGTTACGGAGGATGGCTTTATCTATAGGGTGGATCTTGGACTGCGTCCGGGAGGAAGCAAAAGTCCTATTGCAATATCCCTTGAGGGGGCTGTTGAGTATTATTACTACTGGGGAGATACCTGGGAAAGGGCTGCCCTTATCAAAGCAAGACCTATTGCTGGTGATCTGTCGCTTGGGGATAGATTTCTTAAAGAGGTTGAGCCTTTTGTTTACAGAAAGTATATAGATTATGCATCTATAGAAGATTTAAAGGATATGAAGGCAAAACTTGATAGGCTCCATAGAAGACAAGATGTAAAACTAGGAAAAGGAGGAATTCGTGAGATAGAGTTTTTTGTGCAGGCTCTTCAGCTTGTGAATGGTGGAGCTATTTATGAGCTAAGGGAGAAAAATACCTTAAAAGCGTTAAAGAAATTTTGGGAAAGACGTATTATAGATAAGGAGGTGTTTGAATCCCTTTCCTCTTCGTATCTGTTTCTTAGAAGGGTTGAGCATGCAATTCAGCTGGTAGATGAGCTGCAAACACATAAGCTACCAGATGATGCAGACAGTATAGATAAGCTTGCAAAAAGGGTGGGGTTAAAAAATAGAGAGGAGTTTGAGAAGGAGTATGCTAGGGTAACATCGCAGGTCTCTCAAATATACAATCAGCTTTTCTATGAACCTTCTAAGAAGGTTGAGGAAGTTGGAAGGGAGTTTCTAGAGGTTGCTGATTTTTTGATGGGAGATAGTCTGGAAGAGGATAGGGTTTTAGAGAATTTGAAAAATCTGGGTTTTAAGTATCCTCATAGGGCTTTTGAGATAATATCTGCACTTCTTGATCCCCACAGAGGGGGAATCGGTCCAAGAGGCAGGGTTTTTTCAAATCGGGTTATACCTGCTTTTTTAAGCAAGGTAATTGCTTCTCCTGATCCAGATGCAGCGTTAATAAACCTTGAGAGGTTTATTGTAAGGGTTGGATGGCGTACCTCTATATACGCTGTGCTAGCTGAGAATCCAGCTATACTTGAACTCCTGGCCAAGCTCTTCTCAACAAGTGGTTTTCTCTCAAACTTTCTTATAAAGCATCCGGAGTATCTTGATTTAATCACCCTAAGGAGTGTATGGAGGGAGTTCTCCTCAAAAGAAGAAATGGTTGAAGAGCTAAAAAGGTTGGTTGAAGAGGAAGAAGAGTACGAGGATAAACTTGATGCGATAAGAAGGTTTAAGCATGTTGAGACCTTAAAGGTTTGTCTAAGGGATCTTAATCAGGAGGTGGATCCGGTATATGTAGGCAACTACCTATCCATGCTTGCAGATTCAGTACTTGAGGTTGGGCTTTCCCTTGCTGGTGAGGTTGTAAAAAGCAGAGCAAAAAAGACTGAAAGTGTCTCTGATATAGTGGTAATTGGAATGGGAAAGCTGGGGGGAAAAGAGATGAGCTATAACTCTGATCTTGATATTATCTATATATATGAAGGTAAGGATCATGAGTTTTTCTCTAAGATTGGGCAAAAGCTTATCTCCATACTTTCAATACCAACGGGTGAGGGGTTTGCTTACAAAATAGATACGAGATTGCGGCCTTCTGGTAGGGCAGGTGCTCTTGTATCCTCACTTGAGGCTTTTAAGAAATACCACGAACAGAGTGCAAGACTCTGGGAAAGGCAGGCTCTTATAAAGGCAAGACCTTCAGCAGGCAACATGGAGCTTGGCAAGGAGGTTATGGATATAGTAGAGTACTTCGTCTATGAAAAACCTCTAAAGGAGGATTTCCATAGAGAAATCTACCATTTGAGAGCCAGGATGGAAAAAGAACTTGCCAGGGAAGATGAAAACAGGTTAAACCTTAAAACTGGACGTGGAGGTATAGTTGATATAGAGTTTCTAGTTCAGATGCTTCAGCTTAAGTTTGGTGGTTCTTATAAATCGGTAAGAAAGCAAAATACCCTGGAAGCCTTGTACGGGCTTAGGGAATCAGGTTTAATAGAGGAGAGAGTTTTTAATACTCTAAAGGATGGTTTTTATTTCCTTAAAAGGCTTGAGAATCTTCTTAGGCTTCTCCATGATAGATCCATAAGCGAGATCTATGATAGTGATTTTCATAAGCTTGCTTTGGAGTTGGGGATGAAGGAAAACGGAGAAAAACTAAAAGAAATCTACATTTCCAAAACTGAAGAGATAAGAAATATATACGAGAGTTATTTCTCTCTGTGAACTAATTTCCGGTCTCAAACTAAAGATGAAAAAACCAGCAAGCTTTAAAAGCTGTATATTTATCATGGCTGATGGTGCCAGGGCAGATGTTTTTGAGGAGCTTCTAAACCGTGGGTATATGTCCAATATATCCGAGTATATTATAAAGGATGGGACATATGGAAAGGCCATTTCTGTTTTCCCTTCTACTACTGGACCTGCCTATGCTCCTTTTCTCTTGGGTAAATTCCCTGGACGGTGTAATCTGCCGGGAATAAGATGGTTTGACAGGAGGGTTTATGCAAGGAAGCTCTTTTCTCTATATAGGTCTAGGAGTTATGTGGGATTAGAGGGGTTTTTAATGAACTATGATATTCCTAAAGAAATAAAAACCATTTTTGAAATTGTTCCCAGATCCGTAAGCATACTGAATGAGCTATCACGGGGTATAAGTTTCGGAGGGGATAAAACTAGGTTTTTAAGGATCTACTATAAGATTAAAAGCCACTTTACCGATAGATGTGATGAAGTGGATCTTGCAGCTAGAGATATACTGATCAATTCCCTTAAACAACGCCCTCAATTTGCTTATGTTGTGTTCTTGGGTATAGATACCTATTCCCACCTTTATCATCCGTTTCATAACAAAGTGTTGGAGTCTTATCTAAGGATTGATGAAACTGTTGGTCTTATAGTTAAGGCCTTAAAGACTCAGGGAGGACTGGATGAGACGCTTATTGTAATTACAAGTGATCATGGCCTTACACAAACTCATTCTCATTTTGATATGTTGGGTTTTCTGGATAACCTCGGTTTTAAGACTTTTTACTATCCAAATATTTTTAAGCACTATGCAGATGCAAATGCTGCAAATATGGTATCAGGAAATGCAATGTCGCATATCTATATAAAAGGACAAGATGGATGGGAAAGAAAAAGAGCATTTGAAGAGCTTTCAGAACTCGTTGATGCACTTTTGGAAAGACCAGAGGTGGACATAGTTGCTGGAGTTGATGAGATGGGTAGGGCAAGGATAAAAAGCGAGAAGGGAGAAGCTATAACTTGGATAGATGATGAAGGATACATAAGATATGAGACGGTCTCTGGTGACCCTTTTGGTTACACTACTTTGCCCAGCAAAATGAGTACGGACGAAATCCTTAGGTATAGTTTTTACTCAAATTACCCGGATGCTCCTCTTCAGATTATTCAACTCCTTGAGTCTCCCCGCTCAGGTGACTTGGTGGTTAGTGCAAAGCATGGGTTTGATTTAAGGGCAAGGCACGAAAAACCGGAACACCGCTCTTCTCATGGTGCTTTATTTAAAGAACATATTGTTGTTCCTCTGTGTATAAATACCAGACTTTCAAGGGAGTTTATAAGGACGGTGGATCTTTATCCTACGATTTTAACCCTTCTTGGTTTTGATTTTCCCCACGGAATAGATGGAGTAAACTTAGCAGATTGAGGTTTTTTAAAAGGCATTCAACAGTAAACATGGCAATCGTTAACCATATGAAGTAAACTCCTATCTCTCTTACAACCTTTATTGGTTTGATTTGATTTTCTGAGCTACCTGTGAGTTGGAAAGAGATTTTTTCGAGATCTGATTCGCGGGGATCAGGGTTTACAGCAAAGCTGTAGAGGTGTTTGCCCCTGTATTCAACCCGGTATATACCGGGAACAAGTGTTTTATAAAATATGGGATTTCGTCTTGTTACCTTAAGATTTTCTCCATAAGGTGTTTTTACGGTTACCTCTTCTATATCGTCTTTAAGATTTATATCTACGGTTTCTCCGACCAGAAAATTTCTTTTTTCAGAGACTCTGGTAAGAGAGGAGTCAAGTATGTACTTTATTACAGGTACAAAAACAGGGGTTATAGGGAGATTGGTCCAGGCTGTGTCAGCAGTGGAAGTAAACATATATACGATTCCATTTTTTATGTTCTTCTTTAGAAGAAAGGGCATATCATTTGAGGTGTAAAAGATAATACCAGAGTCTTTATTCGGGAGGGTGTTAAAAAGTTTATTAACCTTTACTTGCTTTAATCTTTTTTCTGTATCTGGTAGAAAGGTAAGTGGAGCTTTTGCCCTCAAGAAAAAATCTCCTTCAACCGTATCTTCAATTTTTGCAGGTAAAGTGTTTCCAAGCAACATGTTATATACATTGGCTCTTATCTGACTTCCAAGAAATACTATAACAGAGCCACCTTCATTTAGGAATCTCTCTATCTCATGTGCCTTTTGGGGGGATAAATACCCAGTGTTTGCCAGTATTATGAGCTTGTATTTATCAAGTTCTTCAGATAAAAAGTCATCGTTACTCTTTATGTGTAATCTAAACTCTGTTACCTCAGATAGGGTTTCCAGCGCCCGTACGATATAGAAAGTTTCACTGAGTCTGGGGTCTTCACTTGGATCACCATTCACTATAAGTATGTTTGGTTTACCTACTTTTGGGATAACAAAGTATCTGGTATCATCTATCTCGAGGTTATCATTTAAAGTTTGTACCTTACCTGTTATTTCTGGAAGAGAGGATTTATCTTGAAGCCCTATAAAGAGAAAATCTTTCTTTTCCCTTGCTCTAGGAGCTATGTCAACAACTCTATTTGCTTCTTTACCGTTTAAGATAACTTTTGTAAGCAGATTCTTTACCGGAGCTTTAGAGAAATTAGATACCTCAACTGCTATTTTAATAGAATCTTCTCTATATTCAAACTCTATATTAGATACAGCATGGTTCTCTTGTTTGTTCTTTTCAGAGATATCTATTGGTATAAACCATTCCCTCTTAAATTCTTCATCTTTCCAGCCGTTTCTTTGAAGATCCGTAATCATTATTACTTCTTTGGTTTTGTGGTGTGTCCGTTGTAAGAGATTAAATACCTCTTCTATCCTCGTCTGGTTGTCGGTGAATGAATAAGAGGGTTTTATATTGTCTACAGCCTTTAGTAGCTTTTTTTTATCAGAGGTGATTGCAGGCAGTGCATTATTCGTTGAAACAAGGGGGATTACAGCTGCAAGGCTGCTTCTGTTAAGAGCATAGATAATGTCTTTTGCCTTCTTTTTGGCAAGTTCAAGATTATTACCATAGCTCATGCTTAAAGAGTTATCAATTACTATTGCAACAGATTTTGTTTCGTTAGAGCCAACATCTTTCAGAAAGGAAAAGAACGCGGGCTTTGAAAACACAATCACTATAGATACAAGTATAAATACCCTTATAAGCAAAAGCAGTAGATCTGTTATATGTGACCTTTTTGTACCCTCAGCTTGGGAGGCTAGTATAAAGGATACAGCTGAGAAACGCTTTTTTATATTTGCATGCCTTCTTTTTGATATAAGGTGTGCAATTAAGGGAATAATGGTTGTGGCAAGTCCTAGTAAGAAGAGTGGGCTTAGAAACTGAAAATTCAAGGTATTCTCCTATCTGGTTGCAATCTGTATGAGCACTTTTTCTATAGGCATGTCAGATGGAGCAAAAACATAGTGCGCTTTGTTTTGATGGAAAATGGAACTTAGTCTGTCTATAAACTCTTTAAGCTTCTCCTTGTATTTACTTTTTATGTAAGATGCATCAGCAACCACTTTTTCCCCGCTTTCCATATCTTCAAACTCTATTGAACCGCTGAAGTCAAAATTGATTTCCTCAGGGTGGAGTATATGAAATCCAACTGTTTCTTTCACAAAGGCCCCAAGGAGTTTTAAGGTATCGTTTACCGATTCAGGATCCACAAGGAAGTCTGACACCAGTATAAAAGCTGAATCTGGATAAGCTCTTTCAAGGACTCTCCTTATTGCTTCCTTAAAGGGTGTTTTCCCAGCCGGTCTTAAGCTTTTAAGCCTTTGCAGGGCAGAAATAAGGTTTTGTAGACTTCCACGTGGAGGAACCACCACGGAGTCTTCGTCAGAAAAATGTGCTATTCCAACAAGGTCACCTTGTTTGAGTAGCAGGTATGCAAGGGTTGCTGAGAGCCTTAGAGCATATGTAAACTTTTTTGTTTCATTGATTCCATAATCCATAGAGCCGCTACAATCTATCAGAATGTACCAGTTAAGTTTTGTTTCATCTTCAAACTTTTTTACATACGCCCTATCTAACCTGCCATATAGCCTCCAGTCTATGTGTTTTGGCTCGTCTCCTTTTGAGTACTCTTTGTACTCTAGGAAATCAGGGCTTATGCCTTTATGGTAACTTTTGTGTATACCAACTTTGAAGCTTTTTACAGGTATAGGAATTCTGAAGGAAAACCCCCTAAGCTTTGTAGCTGCGTCTGTATCTATTATGTCTTTTAACATGGTGGAAGGAAAAAAACTCTACCCACCGTTAAGGAGTCTTTCGATCTTTTCAGAAATCAGGCTTTCATCGGAATTTGTAGCTATAGCAATCTCCTTAATCAAGAGGCTGCGAGCATTCTCCATAATTCTTCTCTCACCGAATGAGAGTTCTTTCTCATTCTGTAGGAGGAATATGTCCCTAAAGACTGTGGCTACTTCAAATATATCACCGCTTTTTAACTTTTCAGCGTACTCCCTGTATCTCTTATTCCAGCTTTGGTGTCCATTGGTGGAATTAAGGCTTTTTTTTCTGCTTTTTAGTATCTGGTAAACTCTGGCCACTTCCTTCTTTGAGATTACCGGTCTTAGTCCAACCGTTCTGGCATTGTCGGTTGGAACCATTACAGTTACATCACCATCAAGTACTTTGAGTATGTAGAAGGTCTTTTTAGTTCCACAGATTTCTTTAACTTCTATTCCTTTAATTTTTACAACGCCATGAGCCGGATAAACAGCTTTCTCTCCTATTTTAAACATCCCTCTTCCTTCCTTGGCGTTGGTTTTAACTACAATATCATAAATTAAACTTTTGGTCAAATACTTGTTATCATATATGGGATGCATTTAAGAAGCGAATTCTTGATAGTTGGAGCGGGGATAACCGGTCTTACAATAGCCCGTGAGCTTGTCAGGCGGGGAGTAGAGGAAGTGGTTATCCTCGAGAAAGAAAAGCAACTGGGGGCACATGCAAGTGGAAGAAACAGTGGTGTTCTTCATGCAGGGATCTACTATACACCGGATACCTTTAAGGCCAGGTTCTGCGTGGAGGGAAACCGCTTGATGAAGGAGTTCTGTCGTCAAAAGGGATTAACCCTTAGAGAATGCGGTAAGGTAATAGTTGTAAAGGACGAAAGCAGGTTAGATGGGCTCTACGAACTTAAACGAAGAGCGGATATAAGTGGGGCTAGGGCATTTATAATTGATAAAAACGAGCTTAGAGAGATTGAGCCTTATGCAAAGACATATGAGAAAGCGCTTTTTTCACCAGATACAGCTGTTGTTAATCCTAAGGAAGTACTAAATGCCATTGCTTCTGAGCTTATTAGCTCAAAAAAGGTTAAGATACTCTATGGGATAGGCTTTAGGGAGCTTAAAGAGAGCCATCAGGCAATTACTTCTCCAACGGGCTATATAACCTTTAACAAGTTTGTAAATGCTTCAGGAGCCTACGCTGATAAGATAGCGGCTTATTTTGGGGTTGGAAAGGATTACAAAATTTTGCCTTTTAAAGGAACCTATAAGAGGTTAAGGAAAGAACGCTCTTATATTGTTAGGGGTAATATATACCCTGTACCAGACTTAAGAAATCCTTTTCTTGGTGTTCATTTCACCCGTGGAGTGGATGATGTGGTTTATATAGGTCCTACAGCTATTCCTGCTCTTGGTAGAGAGGATTATGGATTATTTAAGAAAGGAGTTTCAATAGAGCTGTTTTCTATACTGTTTAGGGAACTGATTCTTTTAATAGAGGACAGTGGATTTAGAGATTTGGCATTTAAGGAGATAAAAAAATACTCAAGACGTTTTTTCTTTGAGGAGGCAAGCTCTCTTGTATCTGAGCTATCTTATGAGGATCTTGAAGACACGGATAAGGTTGGTATTCGGCCTCAGCTTGTTCACTGGCCTACCAAAAAGCTGGTTATGGATTTTGTTCTGATAAAAGACGGAGACTCGCTCCATATATTGAATGCAATCTCACCAGCTTTTACTTCATCGATGGCCTTTGCCAGATATGTAGTTGATATGTTATTTGATAATAAAGCTATCCCTTAACCAGTCCTTTCCATAGTACCTTTCTTAGGTTTGGGCTTTTTAAAATCTTAATTATAACTTCTCTGTGCCAGTCAAACCTGCCCTTTTGAGATATAAAGGATAGAAGTCCGTCTTTTTCTGCTGCATGGAAAAGCTCATCTATTTCTTTATCACCCAATCTGGAGAAGAAACTGTGAAAGTACTCTCCCAGTGTGATTTCTTTACCAAGGGTTTTTTTCCATTTTGTTTCGTATTCGGAGAGAACCCCCGCTTTAAAACTACCTTTTTGAAAAGCCTTTTTTATGGTATCTGAAGCCATCTCCGCACTTATAAGACCATAGTAGATTCCGCCTCCTGTGGTTGTCTTTATATGCCCTGCTGCTTCTCCTACTGCAATGATTCTATCGGAATACGTGCGCTGTATAACTCCAAAGGCAATTCCCCGTCTTTTTATTTTGCAGTTTGCCAGGTAAGATTCGGCATCTTGTATAACTTGAGATAGAGTACCTTTAAGGCCTTCTAGCGGGTTTCCTTCGGTCATAACACCTACTCTTGTTCTGCCGTCTATAAGTGGTATAGCCCATCCAAAGAAACCAAGGGAGAATCTGCTTCCAAAATACACCCTTAATCTCTCAGGCTGTCTATCCTTTATCTCGATTTGGATTCCTTTAAGGATTTTTTTTGGACGCCCAAGTCCTAAGGCCAGTTGAAGATTGAACCTAACCCCTGTAGCTATAACGGCTATTTCTGCTGTTACTTTTTTTTCTTCCCCTTGTGTTCTCAGTGTGGCTTCTACAAAATTGTCTCTTACTGTAAGCGAGCTCACCTTTGTACCAAGCTGTATCTCTACCCCTTTTTTCTGGGCACTTTCCCCCATCTTTTTATCGAATATGTGTCTGTCAACAACAACTACTGATTCATCCGGATGTGTATATGATATGCTTATACCTCCTGGGGAAAAAAGCTCTGCTTCTTTTAACTTGCCTACAATGGATTCAACTGGAAGGTCATACCTTAAAAAAGCTTCTTTGCTAATAACTCCAGAGCATACAACTCCATGTCCTATAGCTATGTCTTCCTCAAGTAGCACCACACTTAGTCCAGAGTCGGCCAGAAGAGAGGCGGTGTGAAGCCCACTTGGGCCACCACCTACAACAATCACATCGAATTGTTTGTTTCTGTTTTTCATGGGATTTTATTTGACAAAACAAAATACACTATACCCTGTGTTAAGGTCAACAGGTTTTCTGTAGAATTGACTAACTTTATCCTATAGGTTACAATTGAAAAAAATTCTCAATTGGATTTCTGTCTTTATATGAAAGAAAAACAATTTAAGCATAAACAGGCCTGGGTTAAAACCTTCTTTCATGCCCGTGGCTTTAAATGTACACCCCAGCGTCTTGCGGTTTTAAGTGTGCTTAAAAATAGCCCAAAGCATCTCTCTATATCAGAGATCCATAGCAGGGTAAGGGAGTTTTTGCCAAAAGTTGGCCTTGCTACAATTTATAGAACACTTGAGACGCTTGAGGAATTAGGACTTGTTGTAAAGGTTCACCTTGAAGACGGATGTCATAGCTATACAGTTGTTTCCAGAGAGCATGGACACCCAATGGTCTGTGTAGGGTGCAATAGGGTATTTGAATTTAGAGAATGCCCTATAGACAAGATGTCTAAGAGGCTTTCAAGAAAAACTGGTTTTGTAATTGAGACCCACTTTCTTCAGTTTTTGGGAAAGTGTCAGGACTGTAAGCGTTAATTTTGGAATTCTAAGGGGGTTGATTTACTTTAATGTCTCACATCCATATACCTGATGGTGTTCTTCCCTTCTGGCTTATACTTTTAGGCTGGATTGCTACCATGGGTTTTCTTGTGTTTTGTATAAGAAGGGTAAAAAGCTACGGGCTTGAACATAAGCTTCCCCTTATTGGGGTAATCTCTGCGCTTATGATAGTGGGAATGACTTTAGAGATTGTGCCAATTGCTTACCACGTAAATCTAAGTGTGGTTGCAGGTATACTGCTTGGACCTATTCTGGGTTTTATATCCGTGTTTATAGTTAATCTAATAATAGCGATGTTTGGCCACGGTGGAATAACGGTTATTGGTTTAAACACCTTGGTAATAGGGGTAGAAGTGGTTTTTGGATTTTATCTGTTTCGATTTCTATGTTATCTATTTAAAACTAATAAAGCTTTATCTATAAGCTTTGCAGCAGCTATCTCCACAGTCTTTAGCCTGATTATTAGCACCTCATTTATGATTGGTATCGTATACGTATCGAAAAAAGATCCGTTTGAGATACTAAGCGTTTATTCACATAGGGAGATACATGATGAGGAGTCAGATCAAAAGGAATCGAAAACCGGCTCTAAAGTCTTATCTAATGGGAAAAGGATGGAGAAAATGAGTATTTTAAACTTTGCAAAAACAGTTCTTATACTTGGATTTCCGGGATGGTTGCTTGAGTCAATGATAAGCGGACTCGTTATAGGGTATATCTTTCGTGTAAGACCTGATCTAGTTTTTGCCAAAGCAACGTAGAGGTAAGAAACGTTGGATATAGGTATAATCGATTATCTTGCAAACAGTGGAAAGAGCTTTTTTCACAGAGCATCTCCTGCTTGTAAGATGGTGTTTGTCCTGCTTTTTGTTCTATCCATTATGATTACAGGGGATCTTGTTGTACTTATTAGTATCTACATAACCCTTTTAACTTTGTCTCTCCTAACGGATTTGCCTTTTCTGAGGGTGGTTTCTATTGCTTCGTATCCTGCTATTTTTGCTATGCTTTTTGCTATTGCCAGCTGGAACGGTGATCCTGTAAGAAGTGGTGTTATTGTGTTTAAGGCTCTTGGGGCTGCTCTTACCATGGTTATTCTTATTCTTACCACACCATATCACAGGATTTTCTCCTGTATAAGACCGTTTTTACCTCAGGTTGTTGTGGATGGTTTGTTTCTTACATATAGAGCTTTGTTTATCCTCCTTGAGCTTATGGATAATTTTATTCGTGCCCTTAAAATAAGGGGTGGGCTTTCTCCCAGAAGTTACAGAAAGAATCTTAGGAATTTTGCTCAAGGCATAGGTCTTTTGCTTGTAAGGGGATTTGATTTGGCTGAGAGGTTTTACTGTGTTATGAGGGTAAGGGGATATAGTGGTAGATTGGGAAATGAGCTGGTGGGGAAAAAATTTATCTGGAGTGATATCTTTATTTTTATAATAACACTTTGTGTTTGTGGCTTTTCCTTTGTGATAAGATTTAGGGATGATTTTAAAAGATTCGGTCTGTATTTTCTTTACTTTTCCTTATTTGTTTTTGTAGTATCAGGGTTTTACCATATAAGCAGGGTACAGGGTGTTAGAGGTGTATTGTGGAAGAGCTAGTAAGAGTAAGTGGACTTAAATACACATACCCTGATGGAACGGTGCTTCACTTCCGAGGGATAGATTTTGTTGTTCGTAGAGGAGAGAAGGTTGTTCTTTTAGGACCCAATGGTAGTGGAAAGTCAACCTTGATTTTCCATCTTCTGGGTCTTCTCAAAGCTTCACAGGGAACGATTAGGGTTTTTGGAGTTGATCCTGCCAGGGATTATACGAAAATAAGAGAGCGCATTGGAGTGCTCATTCAGAATGTGGAAGAGCAGATTATTGCTCCAACAGTGTGGGATGATGTTTCTTTTTCCTTGCGTAACTATGGATACAGAAAAGATGATATTGAGAGAATGGTAGAAGAAGTGCTTGAGAAACTGGATATAAAGCATTTAAAGGATAAGGTTCCTCATTATCTAAGTGGAGGGGAGAAAACGAAAGTCGGGCTTGCAGGGGCACTCGTTACAAAACCTGAACTCCTTATTCTTGATGAACCTTTTGAAGGGCTAGACCCTGTTTGCAGGACCGATCTTATACATCTGCTTAATAATATCAATAGGGAAAATGGTACTGCTATACTGCTCTCTACCCACAATATAGATACGGTTCCGCTTATTGCAGATACTGTATACATCATGGCAGCAGGAGGAGAAATCGTTACAAAGGGTTCTCCAAAGGAGATATTTGCTCAACTGGATCTTCTCTCAAGAAGTCACATAGAGCCACCTGTTCTTGGTTCTCTGTTCTTTGAGTTAAAGAAATACGGTATAGAGTTGGATATTTCCCTAACTGTAGAAGAGGCAGCAAAGATTATTGCAGATGAGATTATGACTTCAAGAAAAAAAACTTTGCATCTCTAGCTTGCGGATTCGTAACTTATTCTTGCCAACACTTTTAATCCATTTAAAATTAATGCTAAATACAAATAAGCCTTGGAGAGTCCAGTATGCCAGAGATGAGGATTATACGTAGCTATGTGGATAGAGCCAACTCGGAAACAATTGAATCCTACATTGCTTCTGGTGGATATACCGCACTTCCAAAAGCCCTTAAAATGGATCCACTTGAGGTGATTGAAGAGGTAAAGAAATCCGGTCTTCGCGGACGGGGAGGGGCAGGGTTTCCAACGGGAATAAAGTGGAGTTTTATCCCAAGAGATTCTAAAAAACCTGTTTATCTATGTTGTAATGCCGATGAGAGTGAACCCGGAAGTTTTAAGGACAGAGAGATCATAGAGCGCGATCCGCATCAGATGCTTGAGGGAATTGTAATTGCTTGCTATGCCATTAATGCACACAAGTGCTATATATACATAAGAGGAGAGATGCCAAAAGGGGCAAGAATCTTAGAAAGAGCTATTCGGGAAGCTTATGAGAAAGGGTTTCTTGGTGAGAACATTCTGGGTTCTGGATTTAGTTTGGATGTAATTTTGTTTAGAGGAGCGGGTGCCTATATATGTGGCGAGGAGACAGGTCTTTTGGAGTCAATAGAGGGAAAAAATGGGGAGCCAAGACCAAAACCACCTTTTCCTGCACAGGTTGGACTTTTTGGTTGCCCAACTATCATAAACAACGTTGAAACACTGGCTTGTGTACCACATATAATAAACAGAGGGGCGGATTGGTTTGCAAGCATTGGGACCCCTAAGAATACAGGAACAAAGATATACGGACTTAGTGGTTGTGTAAACAGACCAGGCCTCTATGAGCTTCCCCTTGGTATTCCTCTACGCGAGTTGATTTATGAGTACGGTGAGGGGACGAGATTTGGTAGAGCTATAAAGGCTGTATCCCCTGGTGGCTCTTCATCTGCTGTGCTTACCGCAGATGAATTGGATATCCCTATGGATTTTGATTCTCTGGCAAAAGTAGGCTCTATGCTTGGGACCGCAGGTGTAACCGTTATTGATGAATCTACCTGTATGGTAAGGGTTGCACAAAACCTTGCACATTTCTACAGAGATGAATCCTGTGGCCAATGTGTTCAGTGCAGGGAAGGTACATGGTGGCTTGAGAAGATGTTAACAAGGATTGAGGAAGGAAGGGGAAGAATGGAGTATCTGGATACCATACTTGATGCCTGTTCTCAAATGAAGGGAACAACAATTTGTGCCCTCGCAGATGGTTGCGCCATGCCTGTTGAATCTATAGTTAGAAAGTTTAGGCATGAGTTTGAAGAGCATATAAGGCTAAAGAGGTGTCCTTTTGAAAGCAGATATATGGGTGTTTGGGAAGAGGATTGATCAAGTGTGTAGAGTCTTTTAGCTTTAACCAGATATCCCACTAATATCCTGGATTGTGTTAAAAAATCCTTTCAGAGTAGAAATAGATAGTGTAAGGGATCTGTCTATTTAATAAATATTTTGAAACTTTTTTATATTTAAAAACATCTAATATATTAAATACAATTAAGGAGGTCAGTATATATGAAGAAATTAACACCTTTTTTCTCGCTTTTATTTGGAGTAGCTCTGTTGGCGTCTTATGCTTTTTCAGAGCCACGAACCGATTTTGAAACCGATTCTGGAGCCTATTATAATTTTTACCTTGACTACATGTATCCCAAAAGAAATGTTGGTCCTAAACCCAGCTCTGTTAATATAGAGCCTCTTACTGCAAAAGTGGAGCCCAGAGTTGATTTCTATACGGATTCAGGAACTTACTACGATTTCTATCTTGACTGGATGTATCCTAAGGGTGAAAGACCTGCTAATGTAGCAAAGATCAGGTCAACATCGTCAGGAGTTGGATTAAACAAGAGTTTTGATGGTCCTGGAGATTCAGGTGCATACTATGACTTCTATCTTAACTGGATGAGTCCACGTATGTAATGAGGTAACTCTAAAACCTTTTTAGAACTTTGGTTGTTTTGTAGGAAGTTCTCCGTTTTCCTTAGGAGAACTTCCCTATTTTCTAATAAATACTTTTTTGTTTTGTTCTAGGATCAGACTGGCCTTTGCTGATGAGTATGCGGAAACGCAGTAAGGAACAAGGAAGGTAAGGAAGGATTTTAGGAAGAAAGCCAGGGTAAATCTTAGAGAAACTATAGTATCGAAGTGGTTAATCAATATAAGAATTGGAGCTACAAAAAAAGCTACCTTTATGGCTCTTACAGTAACATCCTTTCTAAAAAAGTTTCTTATAAATTCCCTAAACTCTTTACCCATTCAGGTGTCTATAGGTGTTTTCCTTAGTGTTCTAACTCAACCTTAAATGTATCAGCGAATCGGGTTAGTAAATTAAAAGCTCCAACGACAAGGTTTAGTTCTGCAATCTGGGAGTCGTTAAAGTATTTACGGAGCTCGTTGATTGATTCTTCACTGGCTGAGACCTTTTCTGTTACCTCCTTTGCAAATCTAATGACAGCTCTTTCCTTTTCGTCAAAAACTGGGTTGTTTGGGTCTGGTAGTGCTTCTATCTTTTCCTTTGAGAGTCCTACACGTTGACCAACTGCTGTATGATGAGCTGTACAGTAGCTGCATCCGTTGATTTTTGTCGTTGTTAGTATGGCAAGTTCTTTAAGTGCGGGATCTACAGCACTTGGCCCCAAAACGGCTCCAAGAAATGGCATAAATCCCTGAAGAAGGGTAGGGCTATTTGCCATTGCCTTTATAACGTTTGGTACAAGCCCAAATTTTTTCTCGAGCTGTTCGTATATAGCTTTTATCTCTGGGGAAGCATTTTCTTTCTCCACATATGGAATTCTTGCCATTGTAATATCCTCCTTTTTGTATTTTAGAACTAACTAGTCAGTCCTAATTATAAAATACTTAAAATCTTTCTGTCAAGGTTTTCATTGTGTAAATATTCAGTTCTCTTGGTATTTTATTTTGGATATAAGTAGTTCTTTTAGTTTTTTTCTTATCTCAGGGGTTACAAAGGTCCTTTCTTTGAGTTTTCCAGTTAGCTCAAGCATCTTTTTATACGTTCTTACAAATGCCTGACACTCTGGACAGTCGTGTAGGTGCTTCTCGAGCTCTTCGAGGGTCTTATCGTCTAGCTCTGCTTCTATATAACCGATTATGTTTTCTACAATCTCCTTACACATTACCATTTCTTCCCCCATTCAAAGAAGTAGTCTGAGAGTTTGTCTCTTAGAAAGAGTCTAGCTCTGTGTAGTCTTGATTTTACTGCTGGAACGGATAGCTCAAGCACTTTAGCCACCTCTTCGTTTGATAAACCCTCTATGTCTCTTAGATGGAAAACTATTCTGTAGGGTTCAGGGAGTTCATCTATTGCTTTCTCTATTATATCTATTGCCTCTTTACTTAGAAGTACCTCTTCTGGTTTATCACTCCAGTCTTTAGAGGCAACTTTGCCCATAAGGGTTCCTCTCTCATCGTATGGGGCGTAGTTATCAAGGCTTAGCTCACTTTCGTGTTTTTTCTCAGCCCTAATGTGCATGTAGCTTGCATTTATTGTTATCCTGTAGAGCCAGCTTGAAAACTTTGACTCTCCTCTGAATGTATCAAGCTTCTTAACAAGGGTTAGAAAAACCTCCTGAACAACCTCCTCAGCATCACTCTGATTACGGGTTATCCTTAGGGCACACCTGTAAATTCTATCCAGATACCGATTTAAGAGCTTGGTTAATGCTTCTGTGTTCTTATCTTGAATGAAAAGCTTAACCAGTTCTTCATCAGGTAGGTTGTTCTTATCCGGTTTTTTTATACCTTCTTCTATCTTAAGTTTGGTTCTCCCCATTTTCTTCCCCTCCTAGATATTGCCCCAGTAAAAGCCCCCTTTTCGTGTCCAAACAGTTCACTTTCGATTAGTCCGGGAGGAATTGCAGGACAGTTAACTTTAATTAAGGGTCGGTCTTTTCTCATGCTAATATTATGGATTGCCCGGGCAATTAACTCTTTACCTGTACCGGTTTCACCACGTATAAGAACCGTTGAGTCTGTTTTTGCAACTTTTTCAATTTGTTTTAAGACCTTCTTTAGAACTCTACTCTCTCCAATTATCTCTTCAAAATTAAATTCTGTTTTAATCTCTTCTTGAAGATAGACACTTTCTACCTCAAATTGGTTTTTTAGTTTTTCAATTTCTTCGTATAGTATTGCATTATCAATCGCAAGAGCAATTTGTTTAGCAACCAAAGATAAAAACTCTATGTCAGATACCCGGAATTTAGAAGGTTCTCTACTTGCCACATTAAAGGTTCCTATGGCTTTTTCTTTGATTATAAGGGGTATAATGATGTAGGATCTAATTCCCTCTTCCAGGAGTATACTATCCTGGGAGAAGCGCTGGTTTTTTAGTAAATCGTATACAATAAGCGGTTTTTTATTGTCGATTACCCATCCTACATGGCTCCCTTCTCGTGGTACCTCTAAATCTGGAGCTAAATTGGATAGGGAATGTGGAGAAAAAGGTACTTCAAGAGCCCAAATTTCTAATACATCGCGTTCCGCTTTGTAGAGTGTTATGCTTGTAGCATCAAAGGGGAGTTTTTTCCTTATAATTTGGGCAATTGAGGGAAGTAGATCACGTAATCTAAGGTGCGAAACGATGGAGTTGTTAATTTCAAGTATAACTCTGTATTTTTCTTTAGCTTCTTGCAGTTCTTCTGTTCTCTTAGCTATTTGCACCTCAAGATTTTTTTTGCGGATTCAAGTTCGCGATTTGCTTTCCTCAACTCTTCCAGGAGCTTATGGTTCTTTAAGGCTACACTTAACTGAGAAGCAACAAGGTGGACCACCTTCATGTCTTCATCTGAGTAGGCATTTATTCTTTTGTGACCAAGATTTAGTGAGCCGACAATTTGTTCTTCTGACCTTATGGGAACGGAAAGAATAGATTTTGTGTCTTCACCGAAAACCTTGTTGTCATTAAATACATCTAATCTAGGTTCTTCTTTTGTGTTTGAAATGATAATAGGCTTACCTTTCTGTATTACCCAACTTGCAATACTACAACCCAGTTGTACTCGGTTGTTTCTAAGAGAGAGGTTTTTTTTGAATCAAAGCAGGTATAAATAGTGTATTGGTTTTTATCTTTACTTAATACACATATACTGCAGCTATCATAATCGAGTATCCACTTTAGCTTGGAAACAACAGCTTTGAATATTTCTTCTAGATTTGTAAGAGAATTTATTGTATTCGATATTTCATTAATCATAGAGAGTCTAGTTTTTTGGCTCTCACTCTTGATAAGAAGACGCCGGTATTCCTGTAGTATATGCCTGTTATTATTCTCTTGACTAGACATAATTTGTGTCCGGGTTGATGTCAATTAACTTAGAATAGGTATTCAAAGAGTTAACCAGAATTGCTGTTAAAATAACCTCAAGTATTTCTCCTTCAATTAAGCCTTTATCCCTTAATTCGTTAAAATCCTTATCGGTAACCAAATCAGGTTCTAGGGCAACTTTTAAAGCAAACTTTATTGTTAGCTTGTCTCTTTCTGGAAGAGAAAGTTCGTCCAAGCTGCTTTCTTGAAGACCCTGTAAAACCTCTTTATCAATACCTAAAATACTAAGTCTGTAGAGATGGATCCTAAGGCAGTAGTTATTTTTCCTTGCAGCTGATATAGCAGCGCATATAATCTCTTTTAGAGTCCTTGGTATCAAACCATTTAGAAGTGTAAGTCTTATATTTTCCCAGTTTCCATGCAGTACTGTAGGGTTTATTGCCATGGATTTAAACAGATTAGGGACAAAACCAAAGCCGAGTTCATCCTTAATCGTGGCATATATATTCTTTATCTCTTCTGTAGCTTTATCCTCTTCAATGATAGGAAGTCTAGGCATACCTCAATTATATAAAATATAGAATTAGGTAAAGCAGGGTTATATCCGTTAACAGTTATTTTACGTTTTGTTAAAAAGCTCAGCTGAAGAAAATTGAAACCCAAATTCTCGTTTTATCATCCAATAAAATAGCAATAAAACACAGGGTTTGATAATGAACCGGTATCCTTTTCTAAAGCGGAATATAAAGAGGGGTAGTAGACTTTGAGGTCTTTTATCTTTGCAATAGCAATTGAACTTCTCTTTCTCACATCTATTTTACTGGCTGCACAAGAGGGCAGTTTAAGACTGAGGGTGTTTGGAATGGGGCCACATGGCGAGGGTGATATTAAATCGGTGGTTTCAGGTCTTCCTGGAGTCTTTGAGGTTAGAGTTGATGCTCTTAAAAAAGAGCTTTCTTTTAAGTTTGCCCCAGAGTTTATAACCGAAACAAAGATAATAATGGCTCTAAGACGGGCTGGATATGATGTAAGGCGATTGTTTCCAGAGTGGAAACTTGAAAGGGTATTCCTTGGAATCTCCGGAATAAAGGATGATATAGCAGAGATAGAGAAGGAACTTTACGCTTTTTACGATGTTGACAGAGTAGAAATATTTAGGAACTCAGATATGTTTGTTGCGGTTATAGACTTTAGAAAAGGGAAACTTGACCCGGGGCAGTTAATATGGTCTCTAAAGTTTAATTTCCCGGATCTCAATGTCGAAATTATACCTTCGTTGAAAATGCATAAGGAGTCTAAGGAAGGAATTGGATAAAATAAACAGAAAGGATTTAGATCTACATACGTATAAGAATAAAGGCAGTTTGTTAGAAGAGCTAAATTATATAGAGATTCAGGCAAGAACTATTAAGGATCTTTTATCTATTCCCCTTACCTTTGAATCCTGTGAAAGTCTTATTTTAAAGGTTACAGAACTCAAATCGATTCTTAATTGTATGGAGAGATCCCTTTTGGAAATCCATTTTGAATCGTGCATATTTCCTTACTTTAAAGCCCTTACCGAAATTGTTCTTGCAGTTCATAACCTGAGTACCAAGCGATTTGGTGCCCTTATTGTAGTAGAGAGGGAGACTAAACTGGATGTTTACATAAAGACGGGGATAGTTATTGATGCTGAGGTTTCGGCTCCATTACTGGAGAGCATATTCTATCCTGGTAATCCTTTGCATGACGGTGCTGTTATAGTTCGTGAGAATAGAATTAAAGCGGCCAAAGCTCTTTTGCCTGTTTCTGTTGGGTATAGGGCCTCTATTGCAGGTAACCTTGGAACCAGACACAGGGCTGCAGTGGGGTTAAGTGAAGTTAGTGATGCTTTGGTTATAGTTGTTTCGGAAGAAACTGGTAAGGTTTCTCTCGCTGTTAGAGGGCATCTTCACTATGGCCTGGGAATTGCTATGCTAAGAAGATATATAGGTAAAGATTCGATATAAGGTTTTAGCAATCACTAGGGGATACATAGGATAGTATCAAAAAGTAATCGGGTTAGTGGGAACAACCTTTTTAACTCCGTGTTGTATCAGGACACCGGTTATTTTGGCTTTTCTCTCCGGAATAGGAGTTGAACTCTTAATTAGTGATAAGTCTTGGAATCAATGTGTTGGAGTGTATATATCTTCCCGTTCTTATGAAAAGATAGGGCTTTTATCTTGACGGTAGTGGTTTTTACTACCATCTGGCTCTCATTCGTTGGCAATACCGATGGGGCTGGGACCCATTTGCTCTTTTCCTTTTGCTTTACCCAGATAAAGGGCACTGTTTATAAGTCCAATGTGACTGAAAGCTTGAGGGAAATTCCCAAGCTGTCTGTCTAAATTAGCATCTATTTCTTCTGCAAGTAGTCCCAGAGGGCTTACATACTTTAAAACATTTAAAAATATTTCTTCCGCTTCCTTAATCCGACCAGAAAGGGTTAGGGTATCTACAAGCCAAAATGAGCAGAGGGTAAATGTTCCCTCTTTTCCAGTAAGTCCATCTTCTCCATCATAACGGTAGACTAGTCCCTTCTCGTTCATAAGATACTTAACCACAGCATCAACAGTGCCTTGAACGCGTGGATCATTAAAGGAGAGAAAACCTACTATTGGAATCAAAAGGCATGATGCATCTAGCTTATCCCCATCAAGGGATTGAACAAAGCTATTTAGTTTTTTATTAAAACCTCTTTCAAGTATGGTATACCTTATATCCTCTTTATTTTTCACCCACTTACTTAGATTAGCATCAAATCTCTTTAGCCTCGCAATCTTTATTCCTCTATCAAGTGCTACCCAACACATGAGTTTGGAGTAGGTAAAGTGTTGCGGTTCACCTCTTACTTCCCAAATACCAGCATCTTTTGTATTCCATATCTCACATACATAATCAACTATTTCTTTTATGGAATCCCAATCTCTTGATGAGATGTCCTCTCCATAACGGGTAGTTTCGTATATTGCGTTAATTAACTCGCCATATATGTCAAGCTGCTTTTGCTTTACGGCAGCGTTTCCAATCCTTACGGGATAGGAATTTTGGTAACCTGAAAGATGCTCTAGCTCTTCTTCTTCTAAGCTTAACTCACCGTGCAAACCATACATAACTTGAATTTTAGATGGACTCTTGTGTCTGCATATATCTATAAACCATTTTAAGTAATCCTTTGCTTCTTTAACATGACCCAGGTTGTAAAGTGCCTGAACCGTAAAGGAGGCATCACGAACCCATGAGAATCGGTAATCCCAGTTACGACTGCCACCAATCTCTTCTGGAATGGAGGTTGTTGGTGCTGCAGCAATGGCTCCTGTTTCAGGATGTGTAAGTAGCTTAAGTACCAACCCGGAGCGAACAACAATGTCATGCCATGGGCCTTCAAAAACGCATTTTGATGGTTCACAACTGTGTACCCATCCTAACCAGTAATCTAGGGTCTTTTGTAAAAGCTCTTCGCATTCTTTAGCACTTTTTATAGTAGTGCTTCCGTACCGAAGAACAAACCATATGTGTTCACCTTCTTTAAGGTTAAAGTTTCCTTTTGCTTTTCCATCAAGTATGGTTAGAGGAATCGGTGACTGTAGGAAAAGCGTATGGTTTTGCCATCTTGCTATAACTCCATTCTGTAACACTACAAATTTAGGTATAGCACGGGCATAGTTAAATCGTGGTTTAAATTCAATTTTTAGCTCGACACTTCCCTTTGTGCATATAATTTTTCGTATGATAGACCTTTCATTGTGGTGAATACCTGGTTTGTCAACTAAATTTTTGATTTTTTCAAAGTATTGAACTAAAAAACCATTTTTTCTTTTTGTTGTAACAGGCATAAAATCAACTAGGGTGACGCTTCCAGACTCCGTTTCAAAAGCGGTTTGAAGTACATTTGTTTTTTCTATGTAGAACTGTTTTGATATAAAGTTTTCGCTTGGTTGTATGATAAAGTGTCCGCCTCTCTCAACATCCAAGATGGCAGCAAAAACGCTTGGAGACTCCAAATGGGGAAAACAACACCAGTCAACAGAACCATCTTTCCCTATAAGGGCACAGGTTTCTAGGTTACCAATAATACCATACTCTTCCAGTTTCTTATAAGTTGTTTTTCTGCTCATTTTCATTTTTATGATGCAATAAGCGTAAGCTGGATTCATTGGGCTATCGGTATATACACAGGTTTCTATATTGGAAACCATTTCTTTTTATCCTCATCTAAATCTAAAAACAAAAATAGGAGGATACGTCATGAGGAAATGTAACCTTGTTTCTTTGCTTTCTATAATGTTTTTTGCTTTTGCAAGCTTGTCTTTTAACCCTGTTGCTTTAGGAGGGGAAGAAAAAAGACCTACTGAAGTGATGACCGGAAGGAAGCCAATAAGTGAGAAGAGGGTGGAAACTGTAGAGGGTAATATTGTGTGCTTGCTTCCAGATTATGAGAAGGGAAGTGTAAAGCCTGTTATAGCAACTGAGCCGTGCGACAAGTTGCCTCCTCATCAACACGTTATAGTTACCAGAGAGGGTAAAATCTACTCTATTGTGGGATCTGATGAGAAGATTCATGAGCTTGAGAAAGATCCTCATAGGAAAAATGTAAGGATTACAGGAGAGGTTGAGGATTTCGGAAGAACCAAAACTATCAATATCTTTGGTGTCCAGGTTCCTGTAGAAAGCAGGTAGTGTGTTTTAAGGTTAATTTCTTTAGTCCACATAATTAAAAGAAGGAGACCTGGCTAATGATTAGGGAGAACTTTATGCGGTCTGTTCTGGCGGGTTTTATTGCCACCTATGTTATGACCATGACTGGTTTCTGGCAAGCAGGGATTGGGCTTCCAAAAATTGATGTTGGTGCCATGCTTGCAGCAAATATGGGGCATACCTATGCATGGGGGCAACTTGCCCATTTCATAAATGGCATAATACTTGCCCTTATTTATGCTAAATGGCTATACAAAGTGTTACCCGGCCATAGAGTAGTTAAAGGCATAATCTATGGAATAATTACAACGATAGCAGCAGGATTGGTGGTGGTTCCTCTTGCAAGTCCTGCAGGGGTTTTCTTTACAAGAACCCCTAATCCAGCCATTATGATTATCGGAAGCCTTGTGATACATCTTGCATACGGTTTTACGTTGGGCGTTGTCTATTGCCCTTTTAATAAAGACTAGTGTAAATCTAACATAGTAGAGAGCAAAGAGGAAGTTGTGATTTGTAACCACCTTTTGTTGTACTTCAGGGCATATTGAAACTCTTTTATGGAAGCTGGCATCTAAATTTAAAAAATTGAAGGGGGTTATTAAAATGGTTCATACAAAAAAACGTTTTTATTAAGTGTTTTGCTATTTGGATTGTTAACTTTTCTTTTAATAACTATGGATTCTAAAGATACACAAGCAGGTAAGAGTAGGCATACAATGGGAGAAAAAATAGCCCAAGTTAAATGGGAGAACCGCTCTATGCTTGTTCACACTGTAACAGCAGTTCCTGAAATAGCAGCTGATCAAAGGGATGTTGCTTTACCTAAAGGAGCAAAGCCGTTTAACTCCAGTAATATTGAGCCGGGACAAGCCTTCCAGCACAAGTTTATAGTGCCTGGTACATACAGGTATTTTTGCATACCTCATGAAGGAGCTGGAATGGTGGGGGAGATTATTGTAGATAAATAAAGTTTCATAAAAAGAAAACCTATTTGCTTTTGATATCTGGGAAATCCCCAACACGTCCTTTCCTGCGTTCGGTGGCAATACCTTTATCAGAACCGTATGGGTGACCACCGAATCCATGACGCATCATAGCTATTGCACGAGCCCAGTATCTTTTATTGTCACGTGAGGCAATTAGCTGCATAACAGCTTGAGAAATTACCGGGATAGAGACCTCCATATGAAGAGCATCATTTACAAGCCAGTTTACCTCACCTGTGTCTTCAACATAAGGAGGTATCCTATCGATCCCTCCTTCAGCCCTGTAGATTCTTTCCATCAAATCGATTAACCAAGAACGGATGACCGAGCCATTGCGCCAGCAACGAAGGATTTCAGCAATATCGAGGTTTTCGTGATAGTGCTTTAGGAGATCTATTCCCTCGCCTATGGCTTGAAGCATTCCAAATTCTATTCCGTTATGAACCAGCTTTACAAAGTGTCCTGTACCGGGTGGACCGGCATGTACGTACCCACCAGGGGTGGCCAGCTTAAGTAACAGGGGCTCTATCTTGGTAATGGTCTCTTTTTCTCCACCCGCCATGAAACAGGCACCATGTCGTGCTCCTTCAATACCACCACTTGTCCCAAGGTCTACGAAATTAAGTCCTTTCTCTTTAAGCCTTTTATAGCGACGTAGTGAATCACCCCAGTAAGAATTTCCACCATCTACTATAATATCGCCTTTATCCAGATGTTGAGAAAGCTCATCAATGACTGAATCAACAAGCGCTCCTGCGGGAATATAGATAAAGATAACTCTTGGGGGTAAAAGCTTCTTTTTAAATCCTTCTAGGTTCTTAATTTCAGTTAAACCCGCTTGTATAAGCTCTTTGGATGCTCCCTTTTTATCATAGCCAACAACCCTTATGCCTTTCTCCATTGCTTGAAGAGACAGGTTACCTCCCATTTTTCCCAGGCCGATTATCCCAAATTCCTTTTTATCGTTTGCCATGTTAGTTTCCCCCTTTGTCAAGTTTTTTGAATTGCTCTCAAAATTGCTCTAGCAGGTGCACCATCTCCTTGCTCTATCTTCAGTGGAAGGCAGATAAGCTCGTATATACCTGGTTCTACATGAGCAAGGTTTAGTCCCTCTATAATCCATATACCTGCTTCAAGAAGCAAACGATGAACCTCTGTCTCGTTTTTCTTGTATCCTCCAATGGAGAGGTAATCTATACCAACGGTTTGAACTTTTTTGCTTACAAGAAATTGCGCAGCTTCTGTTGATAGGTAGACAAAGTCTTTAACAAAAGCCCCAGTTTTCCAGCATCTTTCAGAGTTCCGTGTTTTAAAAAGTATTCTTTCTCCAGAACCGATGTTATACAGGTGAAGTTCTTTTGGCTCTATCTTCCTCTGGTTTTTTATCTCAATTACTCTGGCTAGCCCAATTGTTGCAGTTATTGGTATTTGGTCAATTCCAACTCCTGATTTAAGGAAATGATAAGGGGCATCTACGTGTGTACCTGTATGTAAGCTCATTGAAGCTACTGAAAGATTACAATTACTTCCACTTTCCATATCGAGTATTCGTTCGATAAGAACAGGTGGGTCATCAGGCCAGTGAACCATGTGGTTCTTAATTGTAATTGAAACATCAATCCAATCAGCGTTGGGTTCATAGAAACCCTGTTTGAAATAATTTGAGGGAGTAGTATTATTTTCTTTCTTTTTTACTTTTTCAGATTTGCTCATAATCTTATGATGCTATGTTAAATAAAGCGTTTCATGCTACACGTTTTAAATGAATAACCACGTTTGGTGAAAAATGAAAAAAGGAAATAATTTCTCCAGATATGAAAGGTATTATACTACAAAGGGGATTTCTTTTTAAGATACTTATACGTTTTGCAAGAAGGTTAGTTCGTTTGCTTAAAAGATTCGAATCTTCTTATGGCAGGGTAAGGAGTTTGCTAGAGTACATTGGGTTTTCCAGATCTTCAGGTTGCAGTTCCTGGATATAGGATAGATTCTCATCTGCAAATTGCATTTCCTGTTCTTCTCGGTATCTTTGTATTTGCTTCATTCATTAAATCCCCAGGAGGAATTTTGATGAAGAGGGTGTTTTTGCTTGCGCTCTGTCTTGTCTTGGCATCTGGTCCCCTTTCGTTTTCAAAAACAACCACTTTTAAATCTGAGGAAGAACTAAGAAAGAAGGAGACTGAGTTAAAGCAGAAAGGGTTGGAAACGCAGGTTTTGGACGTAAGGAAGTATGGTTACTCTTTAGAAGATGTTAGAAAGCCAGGACGGGATATATGCTGTCAGGTCACGGGTAATAAACACCTTGTTGGATGCTGGTTGTGGTGGTGTCTTTGTGTGGTGGGTGGTTGTCAAGGGGAAGACCGTCCAACGCCGGAAAAAACAAATTAGATCTAATGGGTTTGATTTAAAGGGGATTTAACTCCCATATCTTTACCTCATCATCACCGGTTCGGGCAGCAAGCAATCTTCCTCCGGGTGAGGTGGCAACTACCCTGTATCCCCTGCGGTATGGAATTCTTCCAGTTCCTTCTATGCGCGATAAGTATTTTGTTCTGGGATCAAATGCCCAGAGTTCAACAAGATGAGAGGAGCTTCCTCCGTA
>Ga0101943_1000536_pt1 | contig 58456 bp, 59 predicted proteins | sample DewCreD2012metaG_5_FD_75244 | JGI IMG/M metagenome (GOLD analysis project Ga0101943, IMG submission 75244) | Hot spring sediment bacterial and archeal communities from British Columbia, Canada, to study Microbial Dark Matter (Phase II) - Dewar... ... | reverse complement strand
CCTTACCGAGGCCCGCCAGACCCTGCGCCACCTCGAGGCCCTCTACCAGGCCGACGAAAAGCTTTATGCCTCGCTCGAGCTTGACCAGGTGTTGCAAGCCCTGGCCGATGTGTGCGTGGATCTGCTGGGAGCTGACAAGAGCTGCATCCTGACCTGGGACGAAACCCGCCAGTACCTGATTACCCGTGCCCAGCGGGGTTTTACCTCCCAGTTCGTGCAGATCATGAACGCCTATTCCGGACATGGCCTGATTGTCCATGCCGCCCGCAGTGGGGAGACGGTGGTGATCCAGGACACCCACAAAGATGAGCGGGTGGCCCGACACATCACCGACGCCGAGGACATTCGGGCTTTCATGCATATTCCGATACGCCTCGAGGGCCAGGTGTTTGGGGTTTTTAGCGTCAATAACCAGCATCCCCACACCCTGGGTCCCGAGGAACAGCGGGTTTTTACCTCGCTGGCGCAGCGGGCTGCCATCGCCATTCGCAACGCCCATCTGTATGCCCAGGCCCAGGGCAAGGCCGCCCTCGAGGAGCGGCAAAAGCTGGCCCGCGACCTGCACGACTCGGTTTCCCAGACCATTTACGGCATCGTCCTGGGCGTGCGCAGTGCCAAAGCCCAGCTAGCCCAGTACCCCGAGCAGGTTCCGGCGACGCTGGACTTCGTCTTGAAGCTGGCCGAGGCGGCCACGGCGGAGATGCGGGCCCTGATTTTCGAGCTGCGACCGGACTCGCTACAGCAGCAAGGGTTGGTGGCAGCGCTCTCCAAGCAGGCGGCGGTTATGCGAAGCCGGCACGGCTTCTTGGTCGAGGCCCACCTGTGCGCCGAGCCACCCCTGGCCCCGGAGGCCAAGGAAGCCCTGTACCGGGTGGCCCAGGAAGCCCTCAACAATATCGTCAAGCACGCGCAAGCCCGCAAAGTGTACTTGCGCTTGCAACAACAAGAAGGCAGGATCGAGCTCGAGGTTCGCGACGACGGGGTCGGCTTCGACAGCGAGCGTGAGTACCCCGGCCACCTGGGCCTGGTTTCCATGCGCGAGCGTATTGAGCGTCTGGGAGGGCGCTTTGGTATCACAAGTAGCCCCGGCTCGGGCACTACCGTGCGGGCCGAGCTAGACCTGCCTGAGCAGCCAAGCCATGCGCTACCAAACCCGCAAAGCCAGTCGCCCGGTACGTCTTCGTGAAGCCTAAAAGGGTTTTTGTTCCCTTACAAACGTAGTAGCGTAAGGGGGTGCAAGACGCTTTATGGCATTTGCTGGCCGCCACCCTGATTGGTTTTGCGGTGGGCCTCGAGCGCGAGCGCGCCAAAGTCGAGCGCCAGGGCTCGACCATCGGAGGGGTGCGCACCTTCACCCTGCTGGGTCTGCTGGGCGGGGTGGGCGCCTTCGGACAAAACCAGTGGTTGCCCGTGGTGGGGCTGGCTGCGGTGGCCGGGCTGGCAGTGTACTCGCTCCGAAACAGCCGCGATGCTACCAGCCAGGTGGCCGCCCTGGTGGTGTATGTGCTGGGCGTGCTGTGTGGCCTGGGGATTGTGCTGCCCGCGCTGTTCGCCGGGGCTTTGCTGTTGGGCTTTCTGGCCTTCCACGACGAGCTGCACGCCTTTGCGGGTGGAATAGAGCGAAGCGAGGTGGAAGCGGCGGTGTTGCTGGCCCTGCTCCTGGGGGTGGTCTATCCTTTGCTGCCCGACGTCAACTATGGCCCCTATGGGGTATGGAACCCCCGCGAAATCTGGCAGGTGGTCTTGCTGGTGGCGGGGGTTAACTTTGTGGGGTATCTGGCTCTGCGCTTGCTGGGCTCGAAGGGCTTGTGGGCAGCGGCCATACTGGGGGGGCTGGTTTCTTCCACCGCCGTCACCCTCTCGATGGTGACCCAAAGCCGGGCCAACCCCGATAAAAACCCGCTCTGGGCTGGTGGGGCGGTACTGGCCTCTCAGATGATGTTGGGACGGTTGCTGGTTTGGAGCGCCACCGCCCCGGCCCTTTTGCAGTTGCTTTGGTTCCCGGTGCTGGTGTGGCTGCTGTGGGGGGTGCTGGTGACGGCCTGGCTGGCCCGGCGTGATTATGGCGTCTCCGAAAGAGTACCGGTACAAAATCCCTTACAGCTCCAAGGCGCGCTAATCTTTGCTGGCGTGTATGCCCTGGTCAAACTGCTGGCGAGGGCAGGCCTCGAGGTCTTTGGCAATGCCGGGGTGTTTGTGGTGAGCGCTTTTTCGGGGGTGGCCGATGTGGACGCCATCTCGCTCTCGCTGGCCCGGCTGGCCGCCAATGAACAATTGCTGCTGCCGGTTGCTTCCGTTGCAATCCTGATCGCCGCTTTGAGCAATACCGTCTTCAAAACCGCCCTGGCTTTTGGCGCCAAGGGACTGGGCTTTTATGTGGCCCTTGGCCTGGTACCGGGGGGTGTGCTGGCCTTGCTTGTTTTGCTGATGTTTTGACCCGGGCTACCTTCCGAACCTGCGCTCCCGCTTCTGGTAGTCGCGCACCGCCCGCAGAAAGTCCACCTTGCGGAAGGCGGGCCAGAAGGCATCGAAGAAGTAGTACTCGCTGTAGGCGGCCTGCCACAGCAAAAAGCCCGAAAGCCGTATCTCGCCCGAGGTGCGGATGATAAAGTCGGGGTCGGGCACGCCGGCGGTGTAGAGCCGCTCGGAGATGTGCTTCATATCCAGCTCGGCGGCCAGTTCTTCCGGCGACTTGCCGGTCTGGGCGGCTTCCAACAGCAGGCTCTTGACGGCATCTACGATTTCTTCCCGTCCGCCATAGCCCATGGCGATGTTCAGGAGCATGCCGTTGTGGTGCTCGGTGGCTTTTTCCAGCTCTTCCAGGGCCTCGAGCACCTTGGGGGGGAAGCGGTCGTGCCGCCCGATGACCTTGACCCGCACCTCGTTGGCGTGGATGCGGGGGTCGTGGGCCATGCGCTTGGCTTCCTGCACAAAGAGCTGCATGAGGGTCTCGACCTCGGTCTGGCTGCGGTTGAAATTGTCGGTGGAGAAGACCCAGATGGTCACGGTGGGAATTCTGAGCTCGAGGCACCACTCGAGCACCTCATAGGCTTTCTGCACTCCAAACTCGTGACCCTGGTGACCGTCCAGGCCCAGCTCCCTGGCGAAGCGGCGGTTGCCGTCCAGAATCAGACCCAGGTGCTTGGGGGTGTGGCCTTTTTTTACCTCGGCCTCGATGCGCTTTTCGTACCACCAGTACAGCGGCTTGAGCGCAGCGCTGAATAGCTCGAGCAATTGTTTTCGCAAAGGACGTTTCGGAATGCGCACAGGAGAAGTCAGGGCCATGAACCACCTCAACTCGTCTATCTTAGCTAGAAGACTCGCTTGTTCGATGTGCAAATGATTGCAACATCCTAAACCACGGTTCGCCAGAGGTCGGTTGGGAAAGGTTGGGGCTGTTTCCGCGCAGCAGAAGGGATTTTGTTGCCAAACGGCCCTACCATGGGTGTAGGCCTTTGCAAGAGCTAAGCCCAGAGCCGGAAAGGAGTTTTTGTGAAAAAGAGCCCACCTGAGTTTGTATACCGCGACTGGTGCATCCACGACCCTGTAAGCTGGCCCCTTTCTCGCCTGCGCAAGCTGGGCCTAGACCCCGCCGACGACCCCGAGCTCTACTACTGGAACGGCTGGCTGTGGGTGCGGGCGTACCCCTCGGGCCAGTTCCGCGCCCTGACCCCGGTGGACGAGAGCGAGCTGGACAAGGACGTGCGGGAGCGGCTCCAGCGCTGGCGTGAGTACGGGATGCTGCCCCTCGACGAGAACGACCCTGAGCAGGTGGAGTGGGCCAAGGCCGAGTGGAGAAAGCGGGTATGGGCGGCCCCCAACCCCTGGTGATGAGGTGAAACCATGGCTGGATTTCGACCGATTCGATACGCCCCCGACGGGACGCCCCTGGCTGAAATCCAGTGGCGAGACAAAGGTGACTACACGGTTATCTCTGGCGATCTGGACGAGGATGGGAGGTACGACGCCGCCTCTACCCCCTGCCCGCCTTTGTGGATGGTTATGTGAATGTGATGAACGCCTACAACGGGGGGCCCTATTGGGGCTGGCCGGAGGGATATTGAGTCTTTGTACATAGGAGGTAGCGATGGCAAAGAAACGCGAATGGATTGAGGACGGTGTTGATTTTACCCGCCTGGCTAAGGTGCCCGAGGGGGAGGGCCGCGAGATGGTCACCAGCGAGGGCTATGAGAGCCTCGAGCTCTACGCCAGCATGTTTATGCTGGACGATGAGGAAGTGGAGACCCTCAAGGCGGTTATCAAGGCCAAGCGGAAGGGAGAGCTGTAACGGAGACAGGCGGAATATAAGGAACCGCCAGCAGTCTGGAGCCTGAGAAACCAGCAGCGATACTTGATACCTTCCCCACAGCGGAAAAAAGCCCCCCTACCATCTGAAGTATGAGAGACGAGATTAGTTCCATCGAGTTCCCTTTTTCGGTTTTTGACATCAACGAACGCATCGCCACTATGGGGCTGCACCCCTACAAGGGCCGTCACCCGGACGTGACCGAGGGAATCTGGAGCGTCGGCGACCTGCCCCCCAGCAAGTACACCTTCGAGGCTCCCTTCCGCGTCCCCGACCCCAGCCCCAGGGCGGGGGGCGGCTGGGTGGCGGTGATGGCGACCGAGACCCACGGCTCCCCCTTCGGCGGCCCGGCGGCCAACATGGACTTTGGCCCCCTGCAAATCCTCTGGATAAACGGCAGGGGTGAGTGGGGCTTCTCGGCGCACCGGACGAGCGACTACAAGACAAGCTTGTACTGGATGGATGCGAGCCTGGCAAAGCTGCGGGCGCACATCCGCCCGGTGCGGGACATCCCCGGCTTTCAGATGCCCAAAGAGCCCCTGTTTAGCAACCTGCTGGCGTCCAACGAGAAGAAGGGCTGGCCCCTGGAGCGCCTGGTGGCCCTGGCCCGTGGGGAGGTAGAGGTGCGCAACGACGCCATGCAGTTCTGGACGGAAGAAGGGGTGCCCCCCACTTGGTGATATAGTCATCCAGCCCCCCGACTGCTCGCCTTGAGGCTTGTGGACGGGGGGTTTTCTTTTGGAGGTAGAAGTGAAAGAGCCGCTCAAACTATTCATCTCTGGCCCGATGGAAGGCTATCCCGACTACAACTTCCCCGCATTCATGGAGGCGGAGGCCAGGCCGAAAACTCGAGCCGATACATGAACCTTGCTTCTTGAGTCGCTGAATCGAGAATTTTGTTTGGGTCAAAACGTGGGGTCAAACGCAAACCCGAGGGTGCAAGCCCTCGGGTTTTTGCGTCCTGAACTGGTGCCAAGGGGCGGAATCGAACCGCCGACACTGCGATTTTCAGTCGCATGCTCTACCGACTGAGCTACCTTGGCGTGGTTTACGCCGAGCACAGGTTTTGCTTGCGCTCGGCGTAAATTTGGCGCTCCGGACGGGACTTGAACCCGCGATCTCCCACGTGACAGGCGGGTATGTTAACCAACTACACCACCGGAGCAGGTTGTGGCACTGCGTCGGAGTCGTCCGAACAGGCACATAGGATAATAGCGGTTGGCCTGTTGGGTGTCAAGCATGCTGACCTGGAAAGAAGTACTCGCCAAGCACCAAACCCGGCGGGGGATAGGTTCACGCAGCCTCCTGGTAGATCGGGGCGAGTCCGGTTACAGAAACCGCTTCCTGCCCGACGGCTCCATCCTGTACCCAGGCGAGGGGCTCTCGGGAAACCAGCAGCCAACAGGGGGGAACCGGACTCTGCTTCGGGCCCTGGCTGCCCAGTCTCCTATGCGGGTGTACCTTCGTGAGCGAACCAACTGCTGGCGTGATTGTGGCTGGTTTCTTGTAGAAAGCGTGGAGTATCGGTGGGAAGAGTCCGAGCGCCGCTATGTGTACTGGTTCCGGTTGGTTCCGTTGACGGCTGCGACCTGAGCCAAAAAAGCCTGGAGTTTGTGGGGGTCTTTGAGCCGGGGGGCGGCCTCCACCCCGCTGCTCACGTCCACAGCGTAGGGGGCTAACTCCAGGGCCGCGGGCAGATTCTCGGGCGTTAGGCCTCCGGCGATAATCAGCCGGGGGTGTTGCTGAAGGGGCGCGATCCAGTCCAGCGGGTAGCCCTGTCCGCTGCCGGGGCGTGCCCCGTCCACCATGAGGGCATCGGCGGGGTAGCTGAGCCAGTCGGGTTGGGCCGGGCCTTTCAGCTTAAAGGCCTTGATGACCGGGTAGAACCGGCGGATGTGCTCGGCCCACTCGGGCGGTTCGTGGCCGTGGAGCTGGGCCACCTGGAGCTGGGCCGTCTCCATCTGCTCTAACACCTCTTCGGGAGGTGTGTCCACAAAGACCCCGACCCGAACGATAAAAGGCCCCAGGGCCCTGCTGATGGGCCGAATTTGCGCGGGCTCGAGGTAGCGCGGGGTTCCGGGGGCCAGAATAAAGCCCAGGGCCCAGGCCCCGAGCCGCTCGGCCAGCAGGGCGTCTTCTAGCCGGGTAATTCCACAAATCTTGGCACGTACCACTGGTTTAGTGTCTCATACTTTGCCATTGCTGCAACCATCTAGCTGGTTCAAAGTAACGTGGGAATAACGGCAAGTATGCAATATAACTGTGGATAGAGCTTTGCTCAGGGGGTGGGTCGGTGAAGATATCACGCGTGTGGATGCTGCTGGTGGCTGCTATGCTGGTTTCTTGTGGGGATGGGGGCCCTGCCTCGGGCAGCATCTCGGGCCTGGTGGGCTTTATTTCGGGGGGTGGTCAGACCGGGGCCATCCAGGTCTCGCAAAGGCCCTTTGCCCAAACCAGTGAAACCGATTTTGTGCCCGGAGAGGTGATTGTCAAGTTTCGGCCGGGGGTGAGCCTGCAAACGGTTGGGCGCCTCCAGGTGGCCGGGGTGGAGCTACAGCGGGTAGAAGACCTGGACACCCAGGGCATGGCGCTCTTCCGGGGTGTTGCCGGCAAACCTCAGACCCTCGAGGTCGTCCAGGCCCTGTCCCGCCGCGCCGATGTGCTCTACGCCCAGCCCAACTACATCCGCCAGGCTTTCAAAACCCCCAACGATTCTTTTTATGACTATCAGTGGCATTATCCGGCCATCAACCTGCCTGCCGCCTGGGATATCGAGGATGGGGTTGATCCTACCGTGGTGGTAGCGGTCATAGACTCGGGCATTGTGGGCGCCCACCCCGATATCCCCAAACCCATCCTGGGGTACGACTTCATCTCCAACCCGCAGATTGCCAACGATGGCGATGGGCGGGACAACAACCCCGAGGATACCGGCAACGTAGCACGCGATGTACCTGAAGAGGCCCTGACCGGCTATCACGGCACCCACGTGGCCGGAACGGTTGCGGCGGCCACCAACAACAACCTGGGCGTGGCAGGGGTCAGTTGGGGGGCCCGCCTGCTGCACATCCGTGCCCTGGGCGTGGGTGGGGGCAGCGATGCCGACATTATCGCGGCCCTTCGCTGGGCAGTGGGGCTCCCGGTTTCGGGCGTGCCTGCCAACCCCAATCCGGCGGCGGTGGTCAATATGAGCCTGGGGGGCCGGGGTACTTGTGCACCGGCCTGGCAGGATACCATCAACCAGGTCGCCGCCCAGCCCCAGCGGCCCATCATTGTGGTGGCGGCTGGCAACAGCGCCGAAAATGCCTCCGGTTTCACCCCGGCCAGTTGCAGCGGGGTCATTACCGTGGGGGCTACCGAGACCCGGGGTTTTCGCTCCTACTACTCCAACTATGGCCCACGCATAGACGTTATGGCGCCGGGTGGGGATATATCCATTGACCGTAACACAGATGGTTTTGTAGATGGGGTGCTGAGCCCGCTCAAGGACGATTCGGCAACAGGGGCCGATCAATTCAACTATGTTTTCTACCAGGGTACCTCCATGGCCAGTCCGCATGTGGCGGGCCTGGTGGCCCTGATGAAAGCGCGCCGCCCCGACCTGACCTATTCGGAGGCGCTGGACATCCTCAAGAGCACGGCGGTGCCGCTGAGCGGGGCCAGTTGCACGGGCCGCCCATCGGATCAGATCGCCCCCAGCTTCCCCACCCTCACCAGCGGCGACTGTGGTGCGGGCTTGGTTAATGCACAAGCCGCTGTCAATGCTGTGGGCAGCGTGACGCCGAGCTTCACCCTGGTGCTGAGCCCCACCGCGGCCACCCTGAGCCCCTCCTCGGGCAGCAGCGTGGATATAAGCGTCAACATCGCACGCATTGCGGGTTTCACCAATGCCGTCAGCCTGACCCTGAGCGGCGCTCCGAGTGGGGTGAGCGGGCAGTTCATCCCCAGCAGTGTCACCGGCAGCACCAGCACCCTGCGTCTACAGGTGAGCGGTAGCCCAACCCCTGGAACCTACAACCTTACCATCAATGGCAGTGGCGGCAGCATCAACCGCTCGGTGGGGCTTGCCCTGAGGGTGGGCACGGCCGCGCCCCCGCCCACCGTGCAGGGTACGGCGGTCTTTGCCCTGTATATCGCAGGCAACGACATTGACCTCGACAAATCGGCGGTTGTGCGTGTCAACCAGACAGGCCAGAGTGCACCCTATCGCATCGACGACCTGGCAGGTGGCGATTATGTTGTGATTGCCTGGAAAGACCTGGATGGTGACGAAGACATTACGCCGGGGGATTACCTAGGAGGCTATACCAATGCCGATGGCGATCTGCTCCTGGTACGCCCCACCGCCAGCAACATCAACGTGCCCCTGTCGGTGGTGCAGGGCACGCAGAACCTGCGGCTGCCCGGCCTGGAGGGGGTTTCCCTGTTGCCTAGTCTGCGGCAGCTTTACCGGCGCTAGGGCCAAAACCACGCTTCGCCTCCCCCGATGGGGGAGGTTTTGGTTCAAACCTCTCCAGCCTCCCACATCTGCTGAAAACTTTTTGGGCTGGGTTTGAGGCCGGCCCGGCCTTCAGTCCAGGCCTTTATAACCGGCAGGATGGTGTTGTCCAGGGCTTTTTCGGGTAGCAGGCGCAGGGCTTTGCTGGCTAAACGGTACATCCAGGGCCGGGTCATGGCCAGGGCAAAGCCTTTGATGGTGGCGGCCTCGAGCCTCGGCGTCAGGCCCTCCGCCACCGCGCGGTTGCGCCAGGTGAGCAGCAGCTTGGGGATGGGGATGCGCACCGGGCAGGCCTGAAAGCAGGCCCCGCACAGCGAGGAGGCGTAGGGGAGGGGTTTGGTTTCCTCCAGGCCTACGAGCCCCGGCGACAGAATGGCCCCGATGGGGCCGCTGTACACGTAGCCGTAGGCGTGCCCGCCGGTCTGGCGGTAGACCGGGCAGGCGTTCAGGCAGGCCGCGCAGCGCACGCAGCGCAGGGTTTCCCAGGCCTCGAGGTCGGCCAGCACGCTGCTGCGCCCGTTGTCCACAAACACCACATGCACCTCTTCGGGGCCGTCGGGCTCATCGGGTTGGCGCGGCCCCTGGATGAGCGAGACGAAGGTTCCCAGCCGTTGCCCGGTGGCGGCGCGGGCGGTGAGCTGCAAGAAAATCGCAAGGTCGGAGAAGCGGGGCAGGAGTTTCTCGAGGCCCACCAAAGCCACGTGGATGCGCGGGGCCGAGGTGGAAAGCCTTATGTTGCCCTCGTTTTCGATCAGGGCCAGGGTGCCGGTCTCGGCCACCACAAAGTTGGCCCCGGAGATGCCCATATCGGCTTTTAGAAAGCCCTCGCGCAGCAGGCTGCGGGCCACGGCGGCCAGTTGCTCGGGGCTGGCCTCGGGAGGGGTCTGGAAGCGCTGATGGAAGAGCTGGCGAATCTGGGCGAGGTTCAGGTGGATGGCCGGCCCCACGATGTGCGAGGGCGGCTGGTTGAGGAGCTGGATGATGTACTCGCCGAGGTCGGTCTCGAGCACCTCGAGGCCCATCCCCTCCAGCATGGGGTTGATGCCCAGCTCCTCCGAGACCATGGTCTTGGCCTTGACCACCCTGCGCACCCTGCCCTTGCGGGCGATCTCGGCCACGATGCGCTGGGCGGCCAGGGCGTCCTCGGCCCAGTGCACCCGCACGCCGTTCCGTTGTAGTTTTTCCTCGGCTTGTAGCAGGTACTCATCCAGGTGCATCAGCAGGTGGTTTTTGACCCCCTCGGCCCAGTGCCGCCAGGCTTCGGCGTCCACCTCGGCGTAGGCCTGCCGCCGCTTGCTGTCGAAGTTGAGGGTGGCCCCCGTCACCGACGCGCGCACCTGGGGCTCTTCGCGCAGGACTCGAGCCGCTTCCTGGGGGTACCGGTTGGCGGCTAGCTTCATCCCACCGCCTCCCACAAGACCGAGGCCAGCGGGCGCACGGGCAGGTTAAGGTTCTGGTTCTGCACGCGCCCCATCAGGTGCAGCATACAGCCGGCATCGGTGCTGGTGAGCATATCCACCTGTCCGTTGGGCAGGGTGGAGAGCTTGCGGTCGGCCATGCCTAAGGCCACCTCGGGCAGCTTGACCGAAAACAGCCCGCCAAAGCCGCAGCACTCCTCGGCGGCGGTCCAGTCCACGATCTCGGCCCCGGCGTTGCGTAAAAGCGTCAGGGGTTCTTGTTTGAGGCCCAGCTCGCGCAGGGCGTGGCAGCCGTGGTGGTAGGCGATGCGTCTGCCCGTCAGGCCCGAGCCCAGGCGGCTAATGCCCAGCACCTTGACGATGAACTCGGAGAGCTCAAAGGTCTTCTGGCTCAGAGCCAGGGCCCGGGCGAACCTTTTGGGCTGGTCGCGGTAGAGCTCGGGGTAGAAGGTTCGCAGCATGGTGGTGCAGGAGCCGGAAGGCAGCACCACGTACTCGGCGCCCTCGAGCACCTCCAGCGTATGATCGGCCACCTGGCGGGCCTCGGCCCAGTAGCCCGCGTTGTAGGCGGGCTGGCCGCAGCAGGTCTGGCCCTGGGGGAAGTGAACCGTGCAGCCCAGGTGGCGCAAAAGCCGCACCGCCGCCACCCCTGCCTCGGCGAAAAACTGGTCGGTCAGACAGGTGACGAAAAGGGCCACTTGCATGATGCTGTAGATTATAGCCGGGGGAGAAAAACCATGCGACGCAAGATTACCCTAACCACCTCGAGCCAGCTCGAGGGCTACCAGATTACCGAGTACCTGGACGTGGTGTTTGGCGAGGCCATCGTGGGGGCCAACATCTTCCGCGACCTCCTGGCCTCGGTGCGGGACATCGTGGGAGGCCGCAGCGGGGCCTACGAGGCCGAGCTGCGCAAGGCCCGCGAGATTGCCCTGGAGGAGCTCGAGCAGGCCGCCATCGCCCGCGGGGCCGATGCGGTCATCGGCATAGATGTAGACTACGAGACCGTCGGCCAGGGCAACATGCTGATGGTCACGGCCTCCGGAACCGCGGTAAAAGCCAGCCGCAAATACTGAGCCTGGCGGGGTGGCGAGCACGCCTGGGTAGCGGTGTTTTCATGGTCGGCGTGGGTGGCTCGAGCCAGCCGGGCCGTAGGTGAACCTGCGCCACAACCATTCCAGCGGCCCCTGTCCGAAGCGCTCGAGCCACCACCGGCTCAGGGCCACCTGCAACATCACAAAACCCACCGCGATGAGCGGGAACCAGATGGGGCTCACCTGCCCGTAGAGCCCCAGCCCGTAGCCGTAGAACAGCAGGCTCATGGCGAGCGATTGCAGCAGGTAGTTGCTGAGGGGCATCCGGCCTGCGTAGCGCAGGGGGTGTAGCAGGCCGAGCCGGGGCCAGAACAGGCGAAACAGGGCCATATAAACCAGTGCAAAGGCCAGCCCGCCCAGCCCGCGCAGGGGCTGAAGATCGGGGTGCTGGGCGTTGTACCAGTTGACCGGAATGCCCACCAGCAGCCCCAGCACCACCACCCGCCAGAGGGTGGCCGGCCCGATGCGCTGCCAGCGCGGGGCCAGGTAGCTGCCCAGTAAAAACAAGCCCACCAGCTCGGCCCCGAACAGGAGCGAGCCCAGCACCGTGCTACCCAGCCAGGTCTCGAGCCGGGCCATACTGACCGCCCAGAAGCTTCCGCTGGCAAATACCTCGGCGCTGCCCGGAACGGGCGCCATATCGCGCAAAAAGAACACGAAGAGGCCATACAGGACATACCCTGCCAGCAGGAACTTGGTGATGTCCAAAAGCCGGTGCGCCTGGCCCAGGTAGCGCAGGGCAAAAAACCCCAGGAGGGCATAGGTGCCCAGAATGTCGCCCTCGAACAGCAAGAGGCCGTGCAAAGCCCCCACCCCCAGCAGCCATCCCAGGCGGCGGCGCAACAGCGCGCGGGCATCCAGGCCTGCCAGGGTAAAGCGCTGGTACTGCAGGGCCAGCCCCAGCCCAAACAGGATGGCGAAGATGGTATAGAACTTGCCGCTGAAGAAAAAGGCCAGAATCTCGCGGCCCAGGGTGTAGCTCTCCGAGACTCCGTGCCGAGCGGCATACAGGCCAACCCCGGCGAAGTGCTCGAGGTTGACCGCCAGGATGCCCACCAGGGCCAGCCCCCGCACGGCGTCCAGGAAAACATCCCGCTGGTTTGGGGCAAGGGGTTGCATGGGGGGATTCTACGGGAAGGCGTACAATTGGGGTGTATGCAAACACCTCCACAGTTGGCCCCCTTTTTGCGCGGCGAGATAGAAGGTGTGCACTGGCTGGTATCGGTCTGGCTGCGAAACCTGGAAGAAGTTGAGGAGACCGTCCAAAAATGGGCCACGGGCCTCACCCCGGAGGGCTTCTGGTGGGTACCGGCCCCCCAGGCCAACCCCATTGGGGGCCTGGTGCGCCACATCGGTGGATCGTCTTACCGCCTGCTACTACGGGGCACGGGCCAGGAGATCCCTGAGGCTCTGCGCATCCGGCCTGCCGAGGAGATGGCCCCCAGCGGGCGGGCCCCGGAGGCGGTGCTGGCCGAGTTCGCTCAGAACTTTAAGCAAGTGCGGGAAGGTTTGCAGGCCCTGCGGGACGAAGACCTCATGCGCACCGTTCAGGTAGGCCCTCATCCGGTCAAAGCGGTGTACGTGCTCGACCACATTGCGGCCCATGCCCAGCACCACGCCGGCCAGGTAATTACCACCCGCAAGCTGTGGGAGGCTAAAAACCGGTAGGCGGGGCTGGGGCTGGGTTCGCCCAAGCGGATGGTTCTTGCCACATACATTGACAGATTTAGATTTATCAATGTATAGTGAACCCATGACCCCGGTTTCCCTGCACCCCGAGACGGATTCACGCGAAGCCCAGCTAGAGGCTGCTGCCGAGGTCTTCAAGGCCCTCTCCGACCCGGCCCGGCTCAGGATTCTGGCCCACCTGGCCAAGAATCCCCAGGGCGCATGCTGTGGCCCCGAGCCGGGGGTGTGCGCCTGCGACCTCGAGGCCGTCACTGGGCTTTCCCAGCCCACCGTCTCGCACCACATGAAGTGCCTGGTCGCGGCCCGGCTGGTCAGGGGCCAGAAGCGGGGCAGGTGGATGTACTACCAGATCGACCCCCAGGGCTTCGCCTTGGTGAAGGAATTTTTGCCCGCCATCGGCGGCTAGAAAAGGAGAAACCCATGACCACACAGGAACTGTTGAACGCCCTGGCTATGCACCCGGACAGGCCCCTGGTCTTCGAGGCCGACGGCCAGAGGGTAGCCCCCGGCTACCACGTCACCGAGGTGATGAACGTGACCTACGAGAGCATGGACTGCGGCGGGCGGGCCAGCTTCTGGCGCGAGACGGTGGTGCAGCTCATGGGGCCGGGCCCTGCCGACCCCCCCGAGTTCATGACCGCGCAGAAGTTCCTCGGCATCTACCGCCGGGTGGCGGCCTTGGTGCCGGTGCGGGGCGAGGCCGAGATTCGCTTCGAGTACGGCGATGCTGTGCGGCCTGCCGTGCGCTACCACGTGGGAAAGGTGGGCTTGCAGGGCGAGTATCTGGTGGTGCGCCTGACCCCGCCCGGCGTGACCTGCAAGGCCCGCGACCGGGCTTCGGACTGTTGCGGGCCAAAGGCGCTCGAGCTGGGGGCGGCCCAAAAGTAGTGCGCGGCTTTTTGTGATGCGCTATCTGGGCAATACCCTGGAGGAACCATGATTACTTACTGCACCGCGACCTCGAGCGACCTACCCGAAGTGCGGGCCCTGCTGGCCGCTGCTGGCCTGCCGCAAGCCGGCCTGGAGGAACACATCCTGAACTTTATGCTGGCCCTCGAGGGCGACAAGGTGGTGGGCTGCGCGGGCCTCGAGATCTACCAAAACAGCGCACTCCTGCGCTCGGTGGCGGTTGCAGAGGAGTACCGCTCGCTGGGGATTGGCGCCAAGCTAACCGAGGGTATGATTGGCCTGGCCCGCTACAAAAACCTGAGCTCGCTCTCGCTGCTCACCGAGACCGCCGCGGATTTTTTCAGCCGCTTCGGTTTTGCTGTGGTTCCGCGCGCCGAGTTACCCGCCGCTCTGCAGGCTTCCGAGGAGCTCAAAGGGGCCTGCCCCGATACCGCCATCGCCATGACCCTCTCGCTGACACCCCCATCCGAAGACTAGGGCCCGCGCTTAAGTTTCATGCCGACGGTCAAACTGTAGCCTTTGGTGGTGCGGTAGGCGCAACGCATGGCCCGTTTCTTACCGTCTCCCAACGGTTTTTATGGCTGGCGCATCGCCTGGGCCCTGGCCCTGACCCAGACCATTGGCTTTGGGGTGCTCTACTACGCCTTTGGGGTGTTCGTAAAGCCCATGGAGGCCGAGCTGGGCTGGAGTCGGGCCGAGACCTCGGCGGCCTTCTCGCTGGCTTTGCTGGTCTCGGGGCTGGCCGCCTTTCCGGTAGGGCGCTGGTTCGACCGGCACGGGGCTCGAGGCCTCATGACCGCGGGCTCCATCTGGGGCGCTTTGCTGGTCTGGGGCTGGGCCCAGGTGCAAAACCTCACGGTGTTTTACCTGCTCTGGGCGGGCCTGGGCCTGGCCATGGCCATGGTGCTCTACGAGGTGGCTTTCGCGGTGCTGGCGGTCTGGTTCCGCCGCTACCGCCCCCGGGCCATGCTGGTCGTAACCCTGATGGCCGGGCTGGCCAGCACCATCTTCGTGCCGCTTAGCACCTGGCTGGCGCAGGCCGTGGGCTGGCGCGGGGCGCTGGAGGTACTGGCCCTCATCTTTGCCCTGGGCACCATTCCCCTGCACGCGCTGGTTTTGCGGCGCCGCCCGGAGGATCTCGGACAGCGACCCGACGGCGAGCTTTTTTTGGAAGGCTCGAGCCGCCCTGCACCCGAACCCAGCGTGAGCGCCAAAGAAGCGCTGCGTCGGCCCACGTTCTGGTGGCTTTCGTTGGGGTTTGCCCTTTCCCGAGCCACCAGCATCGCCCTTACCGCCCACATGGTGCCCCTGCTCCTCGAGAAGGGCTACAGCCCGGCGCTGGCCGCCACCGCCGCCGGGATGGTCGGGGTGATGCAGTTGGCCGGGCGGATCGTCTATACCCCTTTTAGCCAGAGGGGCTCGCTCTTTTATCTGAGCGCGGCCTTTCTAGGCTGCTACACCCTGGGCCTGCTGGGCTTGCTGTGGGTTCCAGGGGGGCTTGGGTTGTGGGTCTTTGTGCTGTTTTTTGGCCTGGCCAACGGCTCCATATCCCTGGCCAAACCGGCCCTGATTGCCGAGACCTACGGGGCCACACATTACGGCAGCATCAACGGCAGCATGACCTCTATCATCGCAGTCGCCCAGACCATCGCCCCCTTTGCAGCCGGCGCGCTACACCAACTCACCGGCGGCTACAACGCTGTGCTATGGGTGTTTGCCGCCCTGGCCGCGGCCTCGGCCCTGGCTATTGTGCAGGCCCAGCCCAGGCCCACCCCCTCACCCTGACTGCTATCTGACATGCGCCTGACAATCGGGCGATAATGTTCAGCAGTGCGTATTCTGGTGCTCTGTACCCACAACTCGGCCCGCAGCCAGATGGCCGAAGGGTGGCTGCGCTACTGGGCCAGCCGTCTGGGCCTTTCCTGCGAGGTCTGGTCGGCGGGCACCGAACAAACCTTTGTGAAGCCCGACGCCATCGCGGTGATGCAGGAGGTGGGCATCGACCTGGGCGGGCATACCTCCAAAACCCTCTTCGATCTGCCCGACCCCTGGAACTTTGACCTGGTGCTTACCGTCTGCGATGCGGCTGCCGAAAACTGCCCGGCCTACCCGGCCAAAACCCACCGGCTGCACGTGTCCTTCCCCGACCCTTCGGGTAAAGGTTTGGAGGAATGGCGCAGGGTGCGCGATGCCCTGGGCCGGATGTCCGAGCACCTGATCCGAAGCCTCCAGCAAGGCCAAATCCCTGCCGAGACCGATCTGCTCGAGGCCGCCGGGCTTACGCGGGCAACCTGAAGGAGGTAGAGATGAAACGCAAGCCCTCGGTGCTGTTTTTGTGCAGCCACAACTCGGCCCGCAGCCAGATGGCCGAGGCCCTGCTGCGCCACTATGCGGGGGCGCATCTGGACGTGTATAGCGCCGGGTTGCACCCCAGCGAGATCCACCCCTTCACCCGCCAGGTACTTGCGGAGATAGGGCTGGATATGGAAGGCCAGTACGCCAAAAGCCTGATGGAGTACTGGGGCGGCAAGTACAACTTCACCTACCTGATTGTGGTCTGCGACCGGGCCGAGCAGGAATGCCCACTCTTCCCCTTCAGCACCTACCGGCTCTACTGGCCCTTCGAAGACCCCAGCGCCGCCCAGGGGCCCGACGAAATTAGGCTCGAGCGCTTCCGCGCCGTGCGCGACCAGATCGCCGCCAAAATTCGCGGCTGGTTGCGGGAGCTCGAGCAGCAGAATATCCTGCCCCGCACCACCTCCACTCACTGACCCCTCTTATCTTTTGAGCGTGAACGGGCCGCCCTCTGCTTGGGCGGGCAGGGCACGTCCCCGTAGCTGCAAAACACACAGCAGTCCCCCGGCTTGGGTCGCATCCAGTGGCCGCACTGCTCGCACTGGTAAAAGCGCTGGCAGGCCTCTTCCGGCATGGTGAGCAGCGCAGCGTGGCCGCAGGAGGGGCAGCGGAGGGTGGCGCTCAGAATCGGCACATGTGTATTGTAGATCGCCGCTGCTATAGGCTGGGTCTGCCATAATACATGGGTGCTTCTACCTCGAGCAGCCCTCACCCTGGCCGCTTTCATGAGCCTGGCCCTGGCCCAGCCGGGTTCGGTTTTTTTATCGGGCGCAAAGCACGAGTACCAACGCTACAACAACTGCGGCCCGGCCACGCTGGGCATGGCCCTGAGCTACTGGGGGGGGTCGCTTACACAGTACCAGATTGCCCCGGTGCTCAAGCCCAATAAGAACGACAAAAACGTAAGCCCCGAGGAGATGGTCGCCTTCGCCCGCAAGCAGGGGTTTGGCGTGCACGCGGGGGTAGCCGGCGATCTGGGCCTGCTCAAACGTCTCCTGGCCGGGGGCTTTCCGGTGATTGTCGAGACCTGGTTCGTGACCCCCGACCACGGCGGGATGGGCCACTACCGCCTGCTGGTGGGCTACGACGACCGCCTGGGCCACTTCAACGCCTTCGATAGCTACTACGGCCCCAAGGTAACGCTGCGCTATGGCGAGATGGACGCTTTGTGGCAGGTCTTCAACCGCACCTATCTGGTGGTCTATCCCCCCAGCCGCAAGGCGCAGCTTGCCACCTTGCTGGGGAGCCGGATGAACGGGCCGACCGAACTGCGGCTGGCCCTCGAGCTGGCCCGGCGCGAAACCCAGGCCAGCCCCCACAACGCCTTCGCCTGGTTCAACCTGGGCAGCACCCTGCTACGGCTTGGCAATGCCGAGGAGGCGGCCAGGGCCTACGACCGCTCGCGGCAGATTGCGCCGAACCGCACCCTCGACCCCCGCCGCCCGGCCAACGCGGTGAGCCACTGGCCCTGGCGGATGCTGTGGTACCAGTTTGGCCCCTACGAGGCCTACTTCAAGACCGGGCGCTACCAGGAGGTGATCACCCTGGCCAACGACGTGTTGGGCCGTATTAACGACCACGAGGAGAGCTACTACTGGCGCGGTCTGGCCCGCAAAGCCCTGGGCAACCTGGAAGGGGCCAGGGCCGATTTTCAGGCCGCGCTGCGCTACAAACCCGGCTACCTCGAGGCCGCAACGGCTTTGCAGAACCTGCGGGCACAAGGCAACCGCTAGGCTACCTCGAGTAGTTCGGTGCTTCCTTGGTAATAATCACCCCGTGCGGGTGGCTTTCGATCAGGCCGGCGTTGGAGATGCGGGTAAAACGGGTCTGGGTGCGGAAGGTCTCGAGGTCGGGTGCGCCGCAGTAGCCCATCGAGGCCCGCAGGCCCCCCACCACCTGGTAGAGCACATCGCCCACCGGCCCCTTGTAGGGCACCATGCCCTCGATGCCCTCGGGTACCAGCTTTTTAGCCTCGAGCTGCTTGACGCTGCTGCCGGACTCCTGGAAGTAGCGGTCGGCGGAGCCCTGGCGCATGGCCCCCAGGCTGCCCATGCCCCGGTAGAGCTTGTAGCGGCGGCCATCCTTGAGCACCTCTTCGCCGGGAGCCTCCTGGGTGCCGGCCAGCATGGAGCCGAGCATCACGCTGTGGGCCCCGGCGGCCAGGGCCTTGGCTACGTCGCCGGAGTATTTGATGCCGCCGTCGGCAATCACCGGCACGTCCAGGCCCTCGAGGCCCGCCACCGCTTCCATAATGGCGGTAATCTGCGGCACCCCCACGCCCGTGACCACCCGCGTGGTGCAGATGGAGCCCGGCCCAATCCCCACCTTGACCGCGTCGGCCCCAGCCTCGGCCAAAGCGCGTGCGCCTTCGGCGGTGGCTACGTTACCGGCGATAATCTGCACGGCCTCGCCAAAAGTATGTTTGAGCTGCTTAAGGGCCTCCAGAATGCCCCGGCTGTGGCCGTGGGCGCTGTCCAGCACCAGCACATCCACGCCGGCTTCCACCAGGGCTCGAGCCCTGGCTTCCAGATCCTTCGAGACCCCCACCGCCGCCCCCACCAGCAGGCGGCCCTGGGCATCCTTGGCCGCGAAGGGGAACTTCTGGCGCTTGGTCAGGTCTTTGAGGGTCAGGAGGCCCCTGAGCCGCCCTTCGTGATCCACCAGGGGTAGTTTTTCGATCTTGTGCTGACGCAATAGCTGCTCGGCCTCCTCCAGGATGGTGCCGGGCGGCGCGGTCACCAGGCGTTCCACCGGGGTCATCACCTCGGCAACCAGCCGCCCCATGTCCCGCTCGAAGCGCAGGTCGCGGTTGGTGACCAGGCCCAGCAGCTTTCCGTAAAAATCCACCACCGGCAGCCCCCCAATCTTGAACTCGCGCATCAGGCGCTCGGCGTCTTCCAGGGTGGCGTTGGGGGCCAGGGTGACCGGGTCTTGAATCATGCCGGCCTCGCTGCGCTTGACCTTGCGCACCATGGCGGCCTGCTCGTCGGGGCTCAGGTTTTTGTGAATGACCCCCAGGCCGCCCTCGCGGGCCATGGCGATGGCCATCTCGGCCTCGGTGACGGTGTCCATGGCAGCCGAGATGATGGGGATGTTGAGCCAGAGCTTGCGGGTCAGGCGGGTGCGGGTGTCCACATCGCGGGGCAGCACCTCCGAGTAAGCCGGGATGAGCAGCACGTCGTCGAAGGTGAGGCCTTCTTGTTGGATTTTTTCGGTTCTGGGGCGGGGTTTGCTAGGGGTCTCGAGCATATTCCTAGCAGTATAGCAGCCCTGGATAAAACCAAAAATACACCCCCGTGAGCAGGGCTGATCCCTGCTCGGTGCGCGAGGGGACGGTTACCTCGAGCCCACCACTTCCTTCCTGGGGCTCTCGCCCAGGGCGTTCTCGCCGGTCAGTTCGCGGCCCAGAATCAGGGTGTGGATGTCGTGGGTGCCCTCGTAGGTGTCCACGGTCTCGAGGTTCAGCATGTGACGGATGCTGTGGTACTCCAGGGTAATCCCGCTGCCACCCAGAATTTCACGGGCTGCCCTGGCGCCGTTGAGCGCGGCCCGCACGTTGTCGCGCTTGCCCAGGCTCACCTGCGCGGGCTTGAGGGTTCCGGCGTCCTTGAGCTGGGCCAGGCGCCAGGCCAGCAAAAGGCCCTTGGTGTGGTCGGCGGCCATGCGCACCAGCTTTTCCTGCACCAGCTGGCGGCTGGCGATGGGGGCCCCAAAGGTGCTGCGGCTCCTGGCGAACTCGAGCGCCTCGGTGTACACCGCCTCCAGCGCCCCCAGCGCCCCCCAGGCAATGCCGAAGCGGGCCTGCGTGAGGCAGGAGAGCGGCCCCTTGAGGCCCTTCACCCCCGGCAGCATGGCGCTGGCCGGCACGCGCACGTCCTCCAGCACCAGCTCGCTGGTAACCGAGGCCCTTAGCGAGGCTTTGTGCTGGATCTTGTTGGCCCTGAAGCCCTTGGTATCGGTGGGCACGATAAAGCCGCGCACCACGCCCTCGTCGTCCTTGGCCCAGATGATGGCAATGTGGGCCAGGCTGCCGTTGGTAATCCACATCTTGGAGCCGTTCAGCACGTAATCGCCGCCGTCGCGCCGGGCGCGGGTTTTCATGTTGGCGTCGGGGTCGCTGCCGCCGTCGGCCTCGGTCAGGCCAAAGCAGCCCACGTACTCGCCGGTGGCCAGCTTGGGCAGGTATTCGCGCTTCTGCTCCTCGGAGCCATAGGCCCAGATGGGGTACATCACCAGGCTGCTCTGCACGCTGCAAAAGCTGCGCAGGCCGGAGTCAATGCGCTCGAGCTCGTAGCCAATCACCCCGTAGGCGGCGCTGCTGGCCCCCATCCCGCCGTACTCGGTGGGGATGGTGGTGCCCAGAAAGCCCATCTCGCCGAACTTTCGGATCAGGTGCACCGGAAACTCGGCGTTCTCCCACCACTCGGCAATGTGGGGCAACGCCTCGGCCTCGAGGAACTTTCGGGCGGCTTTTTGAATCTCACGCTCTTCGGGGGTGAGCAGCTCGGCTACCTGGTAAAAGTCGAACATATGGAGACCTCGAGGGCCAATTCTACCGCAACCATAGCGTGGTATTGTGGGGTGTCTTGATGAAATCCCCAGATTCGCCTGCATCGAGGGAACTGCATGATCAAGTACATCGGCTCAAAACGGGCTTTGCTTCCCTGGATTACCGGAACCATCCAGTCCATTCACCACCAAGTGCCCATCCGTACGGTGGTGGACTTGTTCTCGGGCAGCGCTCGAGTGGGGCACGCGCTCAAAGCCAGAGGGTTTTATGTCATCAGCAACGACCTGATGAGCTATGCGCACGTGCTGGCCCAGGCCTTGGTCGAAGCCGACGCGCGCACCTACAGCCAGGAGCGCGTTCAGCCCATCCTGGACAGGCTGCAATCCCTGCCCCCGCGCCAGGGCTGGTTTACCCAGGACTACTGCGAGAAGGCCCGCTATTTTCAGCCCAAAAACGGCGCGCGCATCGAGGCCATCCGCGAGGGGCTCGAGGCCGAGGCCGGGGGCGACCCCCTGCTGCGGGCCATCCTGCTTACTAGCCTGATGCTGGCCGCCGACCGGGTAGACTCCACCACCGGCGTACAGATGGCCTACCTGAAGCGGTGGGCCCCCCGCGCCCACAACGACCTGCGCCTGGACTACCCCCCCGTGCTAAGCGGCCCCGGTCAGGCCCTGCAGGGGGATGCCCTCGAGGTGGCCGCCCACCTGGAAGCCGACCTCTTCTACCTCGACCCCCCCTACAACCAGCACTCTTACCTGGGCAACTACCACGTGTGGGAGACCCTGGTGCGCTGGGACAAACCCCAGACCTACGGCGTAGCCAACAAGCGCAAAGACGTACAGGAGCGCAAAAGCCCCTTCAATTCCAAGCGCGAGGCCCGGGAAGCCATGCAAACCCTGCTGGGGCGCATCCAGGCCCAGCATCTGGTGGTCTCGTTCAACAACGAGGGGTTCTTTGCCGCCGAGGAAATTGAGGAGATGCTCCGGCACTGGGGCTTCGTGCGCCGCCTCACCCGCCCCCACGCCCGCTATGTGGGGGCCCGCATCGGCATCTACAACCCCCAGGGCGAAAAAGTGGGCCAGGTCTCGCACACCGAAAACCACGAGTACCTGTTTGTGGCGACCCACAGCCGGAGGGTGTACAACGCCCTATCCGACCACGCCGAGCCCGCCGCGGCCCTTCAGCTATCGCTTTTCTGAATGTCGACATTGGTATTAGCTTCAGAGTTATTTCGGGGACAGATTTCGTGTAAGTTTATTAAGTTTATTGTGTTGAGGAACCAGAGAGTTTTTGCAAGCGAAAATGGGTACTTTTTGAGAAAATGTCCGTTTTAGTTAGGATAACATACTCAACCGGTATACGAGAACTGGTGATAGCAGTACCACACGCGCCCTACCAGTTGCACTGTTGCTATATAAGCCTTCAGATCCAAACCGAGCTGATTCAATCATTACTGTTTGCATTATGCGAATATTTTGAATATGCAAGTAGCGCGGCCATTTCTTTTTATGATCTGCTAATAACGCATTTTTGAGTATAAACCCTCTACCATGCATTGATCCCGCCCTACATAGAGTGTGCCATAACCACCGGCACTGACATGTAGTACCGCCTCTTGTCCAAAAGCAAGGCTCAGACAACCAGTTGTCTTGATGTAGATATTAGTTCCCCAGATTTGGTACCAATCATTTTCTTCTCTGAAAATAGTCACTGCATATCTACCGGGTTTTTGCTCACTTGAGGCATAAACACCTTTTACGTCACACTTGCGTCCAGAATCAAGGAAAATGATAGTGCTCGAAAAACCTCTTAATCTTAAAATTGCGCTCTCCGCATAGGCATATTCATAGCAATAAAGTGTCTGAATAATTATGTTTTCGCCAACAACCTTGTAAAGATTACGAGCTTTACGGGTGACAGTAACCTCGTAATTTTCAGCCTTAGCATTCACTAACAATGCCAATGCTACTAGGAGAAGTAAAATCCTTAACATACTATAAGCCTTACTCCATGTACCGACTCAGCAAACTTGTGCGTGTTTCGAGATACACACTACAATCTCTTTGGGTAGTTACCTTTCTCATAAATATATCACATAACCGTTAGCAAAGCAATAAACCCCAAATAAATGCTGCGCAAGCCAAGTTTTCAACCGCCTAAAGTTTTTAGACTTTAGGGCAGGTACATCTGCCGGAGTTCGATTATCTCCCGCTTGGCCTCGTTGACCCTGATGTAAAACGGGGTGTACTTATCGAACGACCAGCCGAAGTTCCGGCCCCCCAGCCCCTGGATGAGCTGCTGGGGGGTGGCCTGGAAGTACTCCCCTGCGCTTTTGAGCAGGAATATTTTGGTGCTGGGGGTAAAGCGGAAAGTGCGGAGGAGGGGGTTCTGGTTGGAAATCTCGAGGCCTGCTGGACAGTCGTCGCGGTTGCAGTCCCTCACCTCGACATAATCGAGCTTAATGGTCCAGACCCCCTGCACCTGCCGGAAGTCGGTGATGAGGGCCTCGCGGTTTTGCCACTGGGCCAGGCCCAGGCCAGCTAGCAGCAGCACAGAAAACCAGACTATACGCATATTTTCACCTTTCGCCCATTCGGCGGTAGCCAAACCACAGCGCCAGCACGAGGGGGATCAGGGTCGCGGCTGCCACAATCAACAACCACAGGGGGCCTTCCTCACTGGCCAGGTAGCTGGTCTGACGCTGGGTGATGGCCAGGTAGACCGGGCGGCTGGCTAGCAGCACCAGAAACCCGGCGTGCAGGAGCATGAAGCCCATGTACAAAAACCCCCCCATCCCGATGGGCACCTCGGCGGGGTTGGCGGCGTCGAACTTAGGAAAAGCAGCCCCCAGCCCCACCCCCAAAGCCGCCGCCGTCAAGGCCGAGGCCAGGCCCAGCACCACCGATACCTGGGTGAGGTTGTCGTCCAGGCCAATCACCCGCGGCGAGAAGTAGCCCAGGGCCAGGCCCAGCGGCAGCAGGAAGAAGAGGGCCAGCCCAAAGCGGGTGAGTAGGATGGTGTGTTTGGCGACCGGGCCGGTTTGCAGCATCCAGTAGCCGGGGCCCTCGAGGCTCAGGAGCGGGTAGGCCAGCCGCACCCCCACCCCGCCAATCACAAAACCCTGGAAGGCCAGATGCAGAAAGCCGGCCACCACCTGAAAGCGGGTATCCCCCAGGGGCAGGTACTGCAGACTGGTGGTATACAGGAGCACCAGCACCCCCACCAGGATGAGCTGGGCGGCCTGGTTGGCATCGCGGAAGAAGAGCCGCAGGTCGCGGGCCCACAAAGCCCCCACCCGGCTGTTCATTGCCCAGCGATCCAATAGGCCAGGCCGCACCAGACCGCGCTCGCGCACCGTGCCCTCCAGGGCCCGCACCCAGCCTTGTTGGTAGGCATAGCCCGCGACCAGCCCCGCCAGGAGCAGCAGCCCCCCCGACAGGGCCAGCAGCAGCCAGAACTGCGCTTCAATCTCGCCCCGCACCAGCCCCTTGAGGGCCTGCTGGGCCAGGGCCGAGGGCAGGAAGGGGGCGGTGGGGTCGCGGAAGGTCTGGAGGAAGCGGTCGAGTTCCTCGGGGTTGGCGAAGTTGGTCTGCAGCAACACCTCGGGGCGCAGAGCCCGCAACAGGAAGATGAGCAGCCCGCCCAGCACCGCACCCAGCGCCGCAGCCCACTCCCGCGCCCGGCCTGCCGGGGCGAAGCGCACCAGCGGTAGGGCCAGCCCCACCCCCAGCACCACCGGAAAGGCGAACAGGGCCAGCATCAGCAGCACGGCCCCCAGAAAGAAGAGGGGCGGTGCGCCGTAGTGTGCGCCATAGGCGAAGAGCACCGGCAGCACCAGCAGCATGGGCAAGAGGGCGGTGGTCACGAACACCTCGCCCACCTTGAACAAAAACACCCGGCTGGCTTTTTGCGGCAGGGTGAGGTGCAGGGGCAGGTCTTCCGAGGTGTACAGGACGGCCACCGCGTTGGGCAGCGCCGAGAGCACCACCGAGCTCGAGAGCACCAGAAGCAGGCTGCCCAGGATGCGGTCTACCAATACGTCGCGGGTGAAGGCCGCAGCCAGCCGGTTCACAAAGGTTCCACTGCCAAATAGCTCGTTGGAGATGAAGTTCAGAAACCAGCTCGTGCTCCACCAGGCCCCGTACGCCAGCACAGCCCCCAGCAGCAACCCCACCAGGGCCGAGGCTGGAGCCTGGCGGAGGCCGTTCCACACAAGCTGTATACGCAGGGTCAGCATCCGTCCACAGTGTAGACCACCTGCGCCCAGTGCTTGGTGCGTTTGTACTGGTGGGGTGAGCGGGTATTTGTGTAGCAACGTCCCCGTGACCCCCATCTGAAGCGTTCTGCTCAGTGCTGTAGGGCGTTCATGCTCTGCACAGAGACAAATACCCCTAGCTACCCCGCCTGGCTTTTGCATTAGACTTAGGTAAATGTTGATCAAAGACGTAATGCACAGTCCGGTGCTGACGGTAGACGTTGGGGTAACGCTCGAGGCGGCCTACCACATCATGCTGCAGCGCAACATCCGGCACATTCCCGTAACCCAGGAGGGCCGCCTGGTGGGGATGATCACCGATCGCGATATCCGACTAGCCACCAGCCCTTTTGCCACCGGGGGCGCCCAGCCCACCGATACCCCGGTCGGGCAGGTGATGGCCCAGCCGGTGATAACGGGCGACCCCCTCGACCCGGTCGAGGAGGCCGCGCGGGTCATGCGCCAGCGCAAGATTGGGGCCCTGCCCATCCTGGAGGGCGAGGCCCTGGTGGGCATCGTGACCGGAATTGACCTGCTGGATGCGCTCCTGCGGCTGACCGGGGTGGAAAAACCCAGCGGGCGGCTCGAGGTCTGCCTCGACGACCGGCCCGGCGAACTGGCCCGCCTGAGCGGCGAGCTGGCCCAGCAGCACATCAACATCCACTCCCTGCTGACCTACCCCCGCGGCGCGGGCACCGTGATCACCGTGGTGCGGGTGGGCACCCTGGACACCCGCAGGATTGCTCGGGAGTTGCGCCAAAAAGGATTTGTGGTACAGTGGCCCCCCGAAATCCCCAGCAAGCGCTTATGAGTGTTCCGGTCATCTACAGCCCCCAGTACCATCTCTATAACTTTGGGCCCCAGCACCCCTTCAGTCCGCTGCGCCTGGAGATGCTACTGGACTTGCTGGAACACCTGGGCCACCCGCTTCAGTTTGTCGAGCCTGCGCAGGCCACCCGCGAGGAGGTGCGCAGCGTGCACCTGGAGTCGTTTGTGCGCCGGGTCGAGGCCGCCGGAAGGGGCGAGCACTCGCCCGACTTCGACCACTACGGCCTCGGAACTGCCGATACCCCCATCTTTCCCGGCATGGACGAGGCAGCCCGCTGGCTGGTGGGGGGCACGCTCACCGCGGCCCGGATGGTCTCGAGCGGGGCCGCCAGGGAAGTTTTGCAGCTTGGGGGCGGGCTGCACCATGCGCAAAAAGACCTGGCCTCGGGTTTCTGCGTCTACAACGACCTTTCGATAGCAATTCGCCACCTGACCGAGCAGGGGCTGCGGGTGGCCTACATTGACATAGACGTACACCACGGCGATGGGGTGCAGTGGATTCACTACGACGAGCCCAATGTGCTCACCTTCTCGATTCACGAGTCGGGGCGCTACCTTTACCCCGGCACCGGTCATACCCACGAGATCGGCAAGGCCCAGGGCACCGGGCGCAAGCTGAACATACCCCTGGAGCCCTTTACCGAGGACGATTCTTACCTCGAGGTCTTGCAGATGGGCCTCGAGCCCGCCCTGGGCTGGTTTCGCCCGGACGTGTTGGTGGTGCAGTGTGGCGCTGATGCGCATTTTCAGGATCCGCTGGCCGAGATTCTGCTAACCACACGGGCCTACGCCAAAATTTTCCCCCTGCTGCGCCAGTATGCGGCGGCCTTTGCCGGGGGGCGGGCGGTCTACACCCTGGGGGGCGGCTACAGCCTGGATGCGACCAGCCGCATCTGGGCCCTGCTCTACCTCACGTTGCAAGGCCTGCCCCTGCCCGACCACCTCCCCGAACCCTGGCTTAGGCGCTGGGGAACCCAGCTTGGGCACTTCCTGACCCATACCCTCTTCGACCCCGAAGGCGCCTACCCCGAGATTCCCCGCAAAGCCGAGATCGAGCGCCGCAACCGCCAGGTAACCGAGCGGATGCTCGAGTCGGTGCGGCCATACTGGAGCTGATACCAGATTTGGTTAGGTCGCTGCCGCACCCCGACGACCCAACCCGACTAACGGGATCCCTTTTTTCGCCGATCCTAGCGGGGGGAGTGCTCCAGGATTCAACAAGATTGCTTCTTATGGTCTTTTTTTCCGCAGATTATCTTTTCCGCTATGAACCTAGCTCCGCAGCCGCGGTTTGTGCAAAGATGACTGGGAGATACTTCAGGCCAGTGAGGTGGAAGGATGCATCTGCAACCGGGACTATACCAGCACTACAAGGGCCGGTACTACTGGGTACACGGCCTGGCCCGCCACTCCGAGACCGAGGAGTGGTTTGTGGTCTACGAGACCCGCTATGGCGTCGAGCCCGAGACCCTGTGGGTGCGTCCGCTAGCGATGTTTTTGGAAGATGTGGAGGTGGATGGTAGGCGGGTACCCCGCTTCCGCTATGTGGGGGGAAGTGAACCCTGACCCTTTACGTGCGGCAGCCAAACCGATACCCTTACCCCTGTGCAGCGCATTTTCTGGCTGGCCTGGCGCGACCTGGTGCTGGAGTTTCGGGGGCGTACGGGCCTCCTGTCGGCGGTATTTTTTCTGGCGGTGATGCTTTTTATTTTAGCCATGGCCTTTGGCCCCAACCCTCAGGATCTGCGAAAAGCGGCCCCCGGGGTGCTGTGGGTGGCCCTGGCCTTTGCCGGCAGCCTGCTAGCCGGACGGGCCTTTGGCCTCGAGGTCGAGGACGGCACCCTGGACGACCTGCTCCTGACTCCCGGTAGCCGGGAGTGGATTTATTTTGGCAAGCTGCTGTTTCAGTTTGCTCTAATGCTCTTGGTTGGGGTGGTGCTTTTGTCCCTGGCGGCGGGGTTATTCTATCTGCCGCTGCAGCACTGGGGCTGGTACCTGGTGGTGCTGCTGCTGGGTTCGCTGGGTTATGCGGCCATCTCCACCTTCTATGCTGGCATGCTGGCCCGCCTGCGGGGACGTGAGGTGCTTCTGCCGCTGCTGCTTTTTCCCCTGGTGATCCCGGTGGTGCTGGCTGCGGTGCGCTTTACCCAGGGCCTGGCCGAGGGCGTTCCGGTGGCCGAGCTTCTGGACTGGCTTCGCTTATTGCTGGTCTTCGACGTGATCTATGTGACGGTGTGTGCGATGGTCTTCCCGTACATGCTCGAGGGATAGGTTATGGGCGTTATTACTGCGAGTAAATTGCCCGCTTACCCTACCGGGGTAATCTGAATGTGCTGGACGGTATGTTCAAATATCCCGGCTCGCCGATGATGTAACGTGGTTTACGGCGCTTAATCTATTTCAGTACAGAATACATATAGAAGATAAAGGAGAGGACTGGAATGCAGCTTGCTCGCTCCAATCAAACCAACCGCTTGGATGGCCTGACCCTGGGTCTTTTGGGCCTGGGGGTGGTGGGTGCGGTGGTGGGGTTTTTCCTGGCCATGGGCTCCCCCCCCGACCAGAGCCAGGGCTTTGTGGCCCGCATCTTCCATATGCACGTGCCAACGGCCTGGATGGCCTACCTGGCTAGCTTCGGGGCGCTGGCCTACTCGGTGGCCTACCTGGTGCGGCGCAAAGCCCACCACGACCGGGTGGCCGCCGCCGTGGTGGAGGTGGGCCTCATCTTTATGGCCCTGGCGCTGATTACGGGCATGCTCTGGGCCCGGCCCACCTGGGGGGTGTACTGGGACTGGGAGCCCCGGCTCACCACCACCGCCATCCTGTTCGCCATTTATGTGGGGTATGTGGTGGTGCGGGGTGCCATCGAAGACCCCGAGCTCAGGGCCAAGGCGGCGGCGGGGGTGGCTATTCTGGGTTCGATTAATGTGCCCATCAGCTATATGTCGGTCAAGTGGTGGCGCAGCCTGCACCAGACCCAGTCCATTGACCTTACCACCGGCAAGATCAACGTGGATGCGGCCATCCTGATCCCCATGCTGGTCAACCTGGCGGCGTTTACCCTGCTGTTCATTGGGCTGGTGCGGCTCCGCAGCATTATTGCCGCCCGCGAGGCGGCCCGGGAGGAGGCCTGAGATGCCCGACAACCCCCTGTGGAACCCGGCCAACCCCTTTGTGATCTGGACGTACCTAGCGGTGTACGTTTTGGTGTTTGGCTATCTGGGCTACCTCATCTGGCGGTACCAGAAGAACCGCTGAGGAGGCCCTCGAGGTGCGCATGAAACCGAAGTATGTTGTGGGACTGCTGGTGGTGGTGGGTGCCCTGGCCTACCTGATCTTTGGAGGCCTGGGCCAGAACCTGGTCTACTTCATCACCCCCAGTGAATACTTTCAGCAGGTAGACCGTTACCAGAACCGCCCGGTGCGGCTGGGCGGGCTGGTCAAGCCGGGTACGCTCGACTACAACCCCCAGACCCTCGAGCTGCGCTTTGTGGTTACCGATGGGGTCAAGGAGATTCCCATCCGCTCCTCGGGTACCACCCCGCCGGCCCTGTTTGGCGAGAACCGGGGGGTGGTGGTGGAGGGCCGCTTTGAGGGCGAGACCTTTGTGAGCCAGAACCTGCTGGTCAAGCACTCCGAAACCTACCAGGCCCCCAAGGAGGGCTGGACACCTGAGCAGGTGCGCAAGCTGATCGAGGAGACCCAGTGATGAAGAGGAGGTTCGCTTGACGCCAGGTCTTTTGGGGGGCGTGTCCTTGGTGGCTGCCCTGATTCTTTCGGTGCTGGGCCTGGCGCTGGCAGTGCTGGCCCACACCCTGCGGGACGGGCGCTACCTCGAGGCCGCCAAGCGCCTTTCGCTGCTCACCCTGCTGGCTGCTGCGCTCAGCTTTGGGGCGCTCGAGTGGGCCATCCTCACCGACGACTTTAGCGTCTCCTACGTGGCCAACCACAGCTCGGCCAGCAACCCCCTATGGGTCAAGCTGGTCACGCCCTGGGCGGCGCTGGAAGGCTCCATTCTGCTGTGGGCCCTGCTCCAGACCGCCTACACCTGGCTGGTGGGCCTGCGGGCTGGCCAGAGCCTGGATGTCTGGCGGGCCCCGGTGGCCCTGGGCACGCTCTTTGCTGTGCAGGTGTTCTTCTTCGCGGTGATGGTCTTTGTGGCCCACCCCTTCGATGCGGTGCCCAACCCGCCCCCGGATGGCCTGGGCACCAACCCCCTTCTGCAAAACCACTGGATGATGGCGGTGCACCCGGTCTTGATGTACCTGGGTTTTGTGGGTCTCTCGGTGCCGTTTGCCTATGCGGTGGCGGCCATGGTGGCCCGGCGCTACCAGAGCTGGATTTTCGAGACCCGCTGGTGGACGCTGGTGGCCTGGGGCTTCCTGACCGCGGCCATCTTCACCGGCAAGTGGTGGAGCTACGAGATTCTGGGCTGGGGCGGCTACTGGGCCTGGGATCCGGTCGAGAACGCCTCCATCATCCCCTGGCTGCTGGCCACGGCTTTTTTACACACCGCGCAGGTGCAGGAGCGCAAAGGGCTCTTCAAGGGCTGGAACTTTGCCTTCATCACCCTGGCCTTTGCGGCTACGGTCTTTGGTACCTTCCTGACCCGCTCGGGGGTGATTCAGTCGGTGCATGCTTTTGCCAGCGGGCCGGTGGGGGCCTGGTTTTTGGTGTTTTTGCTGGGCGTGCTGGCGGTGGGGCTGGGGCTTCTGGCCCGGGTTTCCTCCGAGATTCGCGAGGCCGGCGAGGTGCGCTGGAGAAGCCGCGAGGGGGCTCTGCTGGCCGGGGCTTTGTTCTTCGGCACCTTTGCTTTTGTGGTGGTGCTGGGCACCCTGTGGCCGCTGGTGGTGGAGGTGGTGAGCGGGGCCAAGGTCTCGGTGGGGGCCCCCTTCTTCAACCAGGTTTCGGTGCCCCTGGGCATCTTCATGCTGCTTCTGATGGGCATCGGGCCGGTTTTACCCTGGCGCAACACCAACGCCCAGGTGGTGCGCAACCTGGCGGCCATGCTGGTGGCGCTGGGGGTGGGCACCCTGCTGGGACTGGCGCTGGGCCTGAGCCTGGGGGTCTCGCTGGCGATCGGGCTTTTTGCCTATAACCTGACCGCCATCTGGCTGATGGTGGCCCAGGGGGTGCGGGAGCGCTCGAGGTCGCTGGGTATCCCGGCGGGGCAGGCCCTGTGGGAACTGGCTTCCAGCCACAAGCGCCGCTTTGGCTCGCACATCGTGCACTTCGGGGTGGCGCTGGCGGCCCTGACCATCGCCTTCAGCCAGACCTACCGGGTGACCGAGCAGAAGACCCTCCAGGTAGGGGAGACCTGGCAGACCCGCGGCCTGGAGATTCGCCTGCTCTCCATCGGTGCCCGGGAGGAGTCCAACCGCTTTGCTGCCATCGCCCCCATCGAGGTGCGCTCCACCAGCCGCGAAGGTTGGGGGGCCGATGGGCGCTACGAGACCCGGCTCAACTTCTACCCGCAGATGAGCTCGCCGCTGGCCACCCCGGTGGTCAGGTACTCCCTGTACAACGACTACTACTTCGTCCTGATGCAATTTGACCAGGAAAAAGGCCAGTGGGCGACCATCAAACTGATCGTTACCCCCATGGTGTTGTGGCTATGGGTGGCCGGTTTAATCATCGTGCTGGGTACGCTCTATATCCTCTGGCCGGCTGGGGCCAGGGTAACCAGCCGGCAGGTATCCCCGATGGCAGGGGACTGATCTCGCAGTGCATAGAGGAGGGCTGTGCTTCGATTCTGGCCAATTTTGGTTCTGCTGCTGGGGGGGCTTTTTTACTGGGGTATGCAGCGCCCCAACCCCAACGAGCTGAAGTCGGTGCTGGTGGGGAAGCCCGCACCCAGCTTTAGCCTGCCGCTCCTGGAGCCTTACCGGGCCCAGTACGGGCCCGAGATGGGGGTTCGGGCGGGCCTTGGCAAGCCGGTTTTGCTCAACATCTGGGCCAGTTGGTGCATCCCCTGCCGCACCGAGGCCCCGCTTCTAGAGCGCTTTCACCAACAGTACAGAGACCAGGTGCTCATTCTGGGGGTTAATGTGCAGGACAGCGAAGCCGAGGCCCTGAAGTTCATCCAGCAGTATGGTCTGACCTTCCCCAGCGTGTACGACGGGCGTGGGCGCATTGGCATCGAGTACGGGTACTATGGCGTGCCCGAGACCTTCGTCATAGATCGTAATGGTACGGTGCTGGCCCGGCATGCCGGCGAGCTGAGCGAGGCGCAGTTACGGGGCTATATCGAGCAGGTGTTGCGATGAGACGAAGGAAAGCAGGGTGGGTGGGTTGGCTGCTGCTGCTGGCCTTGGCCCTGGCCCAGCCCAGCCCCAACACCCCACCCCCGGATTTTTCACCCGAGGTGTTTGAAATTGCCCGCGAGCTGCGCTGCCCGGTCTGTCAGGGGGAGTCGGCGGCGGAGTCCAACGCCGGCATTGCTGTGGAGATGCGCCGCATTATCGCCGAGCAGCTCGCCCAGGGTAAGAGCCGGGCCGAGATCCGAGAGTTTTTTGTACAGCGCTACGGCGACTGGATTCTCTACGAGCCGCCCGCCCGCGGCCTTACCCTGTGGGTCTGGCTCTCGCCCCTGGTGGGGCTGAGCCTGCTGGGCTTTGGCCTGTGGCGCTACCTGGCGGGGGTCAGGGCTCGAGCCCAGCTAACCGCCTCGGACGTCTCCGAGGAAGAAATTGCCCGCCTCGAGGCCGAGCTGCAATCCCCCGAGCGACAACCATGATGTTTGCCTACCTGATCCTTGCTTTGTTGTTTGTGCTGGCCCTGGCCTATGCCCTGCGGCCTTTTTTCCGCACCCCGGCCCAGCCCTTTCCCGAGAGCCCCCGGCCCGAGGAGCTGCGGGCGGAGCTCGAGGTGCTCAAATCGCTGGCCCGGGAGGCCGAAGGGGAGGAGCGCAAGCGCCTCCTGGCCCAGGCGGTGCACCTCGAGCGCCAACTGGCCGAGCTGGGCCACGAAACCCCCACCCCGCGCCGCCTGAGCCCGCTTGCGCTGGGGGTGGTGACCCTGGGTCTGGTGGCCCTGGGGGTGGGCCTGTGGGCCTACACGGTGCCGCGCCTGCCGGGCGAGGCCATCATCACCAGCCGCAACGAGGCCCGTGAACTGGGCAGCCTGCAACGCCGGGCCGAGCAAAGCGGCCAGGCCGCCGACTGGCTGGCCTACGCCAACAAAGCCTACGAGCTGCAGGACTTCGAGCGGGCCGTGCAGGGCTACCTCAAGGTGATCGAGCTCGAGCCCCGCAACGCCAACGCCGTGCGCCGGATTGGCATCCTGCTCTTCATGAGCGGTCGGCCCGAGGAGGGAGCCCAGGCCCTCGAGCTGGCGGTGCGGGCCGAGCCCGGTGAGCCGGAGGGCTGGCTGTTTCTGGGCAACGCCTACTTCCAACTGGGCCGCCCGGCCCAGGCCATCGCGGCCTGGGAGTCCTATCTGAAGGCCGGCGGTGAGGCCCGGGCACAGGTGCAGAACCTGATCCAAACCGCCAAAAACCAGCTCAACGCTACCTCCCAGGGCCAGCAGGTCTACCTGGCCCGCTGCGCGGCCTGCCACGGGGCCCAGGCCCAGGGGGGTACGGGCCCACGCTTGCAGGGCAATCCCATTAACAAGGTGCCGGAGGCGGTGCGGGAGATTGTCCTCAAGGGCCGGGGCCAGATGCCGGCGGTGGCCTTAAACGAGGAGGAGATGCAGGCTCTGCTGCAGTACCTGGGGGGATTGTAGAGGATCTATGGACAAGCCCAACCCGCAAAACCTGCGCCGCATCAACCGGCGGGATTTGCTCTGGATTGTTCCCAGCGCCATCACCACTGGCTTTTTTGGCTGGCTGGCCTGGCGCACCTACGTCATCCACTTCACCAAAACCAGCGTGAGCGAACCTGTCTGGCGCGAGGGCCCCCGGCGGCCTGCGGCGACCCTGGACGAACTGGCCGCGCACTGGCACTTCAAGTACTTCGATTACGAGTACAGCGGCAGCCCCCTCAAGGCGGTGGTGTTGCGGCTCTCGCAGCCGGTGCTGGGGGGGCTCACGGTAGGGGAGGCCCACTTTCTGGCCCTTTCGCGCATCTGCACCCACCAGGGCTGTGTGGTCAACTACGTGGACAACCCCGAGCTGGGCTCCATTGCCTACAACTACCGCACCGACCACCCCTTCCTGGGCTGCCCCTGCCACTTTGGGGCCTACGAGCCTTTGCAAGGGGGCAAGGCGGTCTATGGCCCGCCGCGCTTCCCGTTGCCGCGCCTGCGCCTGGAAGAGGAAAACGGGGTGCTCTATGCCACCGGCTACGAGACCCCGTTCCGCCCCCTGGAGCAGGGCTAGTCCAGCACCACCCGCACGAACTTGTCCTTGCCGCGTTGCAGCACCACGGGCTGGCTGAGCACCACCTCCAGCTTGGGGTCGGTGAGTACCTGGCCATCCAGCCGCAGACCTTTTTGCTCGATCAGCCGCCGGGCTTCGCCGTTGGAGGCGGTCAGGCCGGCCAGGGTGAATAGCTTTAAGACGGCAATTCTGCCCTCGAGCAGCTCGCTGGCCTGTAGCCTGACCTCGGGCATCTGCTCGGGGATGCCCCCGTGGGCGATCTCGTAGTAACGGGCCTCGGCCTGTCGAACCACTGGCGCACCGCCCTGGTCGTGCCCGTGGGCCTCCCAGCTATACCCCAGCGACTCGTACCAGGCTTTGTCCAGCCGGGCGGGAATTAGCGGCTGGGCATAGGCCCCGGTGAGCAGCCGGGCCAGCACCCGGTGGGCGCCCACCGGCCCGCCCTGTTCCAGCACCTCTTTAATTTCTTCCGGCGCCAGATCGGTGCAGAGCTCAAAATAGGTCTGCAGATACGGGTCTTCTACCTTCATCAGCTTGCGGAAGATCTCGCTGGGCTCCTCGGTGATGCCGATGTAGTTGTCGTAGCTTTTGGACATCTTCTGCCCGTCGCCCCCTACCAGAAGCGGCATCAGGAAGGCCACCTGCTTTTCCAGGCCGTAGGCCGCCTGTACCTCGCGCCCTACCAGCAGGTTGAACTTCTGGTCGGTGCCGCCCATCTCCACATCGCAGGCGATGGGCACCGAGTCGTACCCCTGGGCGAAGGGATAGAGGAACTCGTGAATGGAGATGGGAACCCCCTCGGTGTAGCGCTTTTTGAAGTCTTCGCGCTCGAGCATCTGGGCTACGGTTAGAAGCGAGGTGAGCCGGATGACCTCTTTGAAGTTCAGGTTTTCCAGCCACTCCGAGTTGTAGCGCAGCTCGAAGCGCTCCTTATCGCCCGTGAGAAGGATTTTCCCCACCTGCTCCACGTAGCTTTGGGCGTTGGCGCGGGTTTCTTCTAAGGTGAGGGGTGGGCGGGTTTTGCTGCGGCCCGAGGGGTCGCCGATCATGGCGGTAAAGTCGCCGATAATCAGAACCACCTTGTGGCCCAGCTCCTGGAACTGCCGCATCTTGCGCAGCACCACCGCATGGCCGATGTGAATATCGGGCCGGGTGGGGTCGAGGCCCAGCTTAACCGTGAGCTTTTTCCCCGAGTGTAGCTTTTTGAGTAAGTCTTCCTGGGGGATGATCTCCACCGCCCCCGTTCGCAACAGGCTGAATGCTTCCTCCACCGTCATGCCCTCAAGTATACCGATTTGAACAGGGTTGACAGCCTTTGGGGATGCCCCGGTGCGCGCTGCCTTTGAGGAGGAGAACGGTGTGCTCGAGCCAATCCGGGCTTGGCTTATACTTGAATCGTGCGAACGCTTCTTATTCTGGCGCTCATCGCTGGTGGGGTGTACTTTTACGCGGAGCGCTTTGGTCTTGCGGTGGGCTATGCGCCCTTTACCCCGGTTTTTTACTGGAACTACAGCGGCGAGGTGCGCAATCAGATACGGGCCACGGGCATCCGGGCCTTTGTCAAGGTTACGGTGAGCGGCGAGCTGCGGCAGGGGAGCTTCGAGGTGGAGATTCGCCGCGCGGGCCAGAACAACCCGGGCCTGGTCAAGCGCTACCAGGGCCGCTTCTCCGAGGAGATACGCTATCCGGCTGAGGCCAATTTGTACGATGTCATCTTTCGCATCAAGGATGCGCGGGGCCAGGTGCGCATGGACTGGGTGGCGGCCCGCAACGAGTTTTAGGGTCTAGGCATGGAAGCCGGCCTTATGCTAGACTTGTGAGCGGTTTGCCTCGAGGCTGCTCTTTCGCCATTGGTGCGAAGGCGGTAGCCCCCCAATTGGGCAATATTGGAGAACTATGGCACAGAAAAAAACTGCACGCAACCCCTCGGCCATGAAGCGCCACCGCCAGTCGCTCAAGCGTCGGGCCCGCAACAAGTCCAAGATGTCGGCCATCAAGACCGTCAGCAAGAAAGCGGTAGCCCTGGCCAAAGAAGGCAACGCCAGCGAAGCGGTGCGGGTCATGCGCTATGCCGAAAGCCTGATTGACAAGGCTGCCAAGGGCTCGACCCTGCACAAGAACGCGGCCAGCCGGCGCAAGTCCCGCCTGATGAGCAAAGTGCACCAGCTTCTTAGCGGAGCTAAAGCCTAGGAGTACAGCATGGGCAAAGGTGACCGTCGTACCCGTCGCGGCAAGATTTTCCGTGGAACTTACGGCAAATACCGTCCACGCAAGAAATAGTATCTGTCACGGTGCTTTGCCGGAGGGAATCCCTCCGGTTTTTTGGTGGTTACCCCAGGTTGGTCTGATGGGTCTGCCAGGCTTCCCGGGCCGCCTCGAGGGCCCCCTGTAGCTGGGCCTCGAGCTGCCTTTTATAGGCCGCGGCCCCCCGGCCCCCCGCGGCCTCATAGGCGGCCAGGTACCGCAGGGTGAAGCTCAGATCGCCCACCCGACCGAATACCTCCTGCAACTGCTTGATGCGCTGGCTGTCCTGCCCGAGCCACTCCCTGGCGTAGCGCAGCCGCCGCAGGGCCCGGCGCAGGGCGTGCAGGCGCTCGAGGCCTCCTTCCTGCTGCCATTCTTCGGCCTTGCGCTCAACCTGGCGTACGAAGCGCTTGAGCCGGGTCTGGGCCGGTGCTTCATCCAGCGGGGGCAGGTTGGCGAGGGCCTGCAACAGGCCGGCCAGCCGGGGGCTGTCCAGAAGCGGTACGAAGGCGGCGCGCGCCTCTTTGAGCCTGGACGCGGCCCATCTGCGGAAGCCTTTGGGCAGGTGGTTATTCAGCAGCAAGACCTCGAGGTCGCGCACCTCCCCAGCTGACCGCACCAGCCAGGCCAGGTCGTCCTCCAGCACCCGCAGCCCGGCCAGCCGCAGCCACACCCGCAGCCGCCGTACCGCCACCCGCACCTGGTGCACGCCCTCGGGGTCGTGACCCTCCTTGGCGATGGGCAGATGCTCCTGCAGGTGTTGGAGCCAGCGATCTAGGTCAATGGTCGACATGCCATCAGCCTAGCACCTGGGGGTTTACTCAGTCCTTCAGACCGTCCAGTAGCTTTGATAGTTCGGCTTCCAGCCTGCTGTGGGTCTTGGCCTGGTGGCCGCAGTCTACCTCGTTGAGGTTGGCTCCGCAGACCGGGCACAGGCCTTTGCAGTCTTCTTTACACAGCACGGTGTAGGGCAGCTCGAGGGCAAAAGCCTCGCTCAACAGGGGCTCTAAGTCCAGATCGGGATGGCCAAAAAGAAGGATTTCCTCCTCGTTTTCTTCGATGGCCTCGAGGTGTGCTAAGCCCGATTGATAGCGAAGCAGATACTGAAAATGGGCCCGCACCGCTGCGGGGGTTGGCGTAAGGCAGCGGCGGCACTCCATCAGGGCGTTGCCGGCAATTTCACCTGAAAGCCAGAAATCCACCCCTCCCTCCCCCTCCATCTTGGTAACGCTGACCCTCCAAACCGCCGGGCCTACCAGGGGGATGCGCTCGTTGGGTAGGGCGATGTAATCCCAGATTTCATCTTTTGCACTGGTGCTGCCGCCCTCGCGAATCAGCCTCGCGAGGTTGATGCTTGGTATTGGACGCTGCTTCATCTTCACCCAATGCTTGCGCCTTAAGCGTAGCTCTTCATATTAGCCTCGAGGAGGCCTGGGGTCAATGGGCCTGTGCGGACGGTAGACTGTGTGGGTATGAAGGATATTGGCATCTTGGGCGTTCCGATGGACTTGGGTCAAGGGCGGCGTGGGGTGGATATGGGGCCCAGCGCCATGCGCTATGGGCGTTTGCAGGAGGTGCTCGAGGGCCTGGGCCACCGGGTGCACGACTACGGCGATGTGCGGGTACCGGTGGTCGAGAGCCTGCGCCATGCCCAGCAGGAACCGGGGGGGATGGGCTACCTCGAGGCCATTCGCACGGTCTGCCTGGATACCATAGCCGCCATCGATCAGATGCCGGCCGAGGTGTTTCCAATTGTGCTGGGAGGCGACCACTCCATCGCGATGGGCTCGGTTACGGGGGCCAGCCGGGGCGAACGGATAGGGGTGATCTGGGTGGATGCCCACGCCGACTTCAACACCCCCGAGACCAGCCCCAGCGGCAACATCCACGGGATGCCCCTGGCCCACCTGTGCGGCCTGGGCGACCCGCGTCTGGTGCACCTGGGCCGCCCTGGGGCTAAGGTACGGCCCGAGGACGTGGTGCTGATTGGCATTCGTAGCCTGGATCCAGGTGAGGTTCGACTGTTACGCGAGCGTGGGGTTATGGTCTATACCATGAAGGAGGTGGATATACAGGGAATTCCAGCCATCGCCCAGCAAGTTTCCGCCAAATTCAAGGGTTTTCCCAGGGTGCACGTCTCACTGGATGCCGACGTGCTCGATCCGGAGATAGCCCCGGGGGTTGGAACCCCGGTGCCCGGCGGGCTGACCTACCGCGAAGCACACCTTCTGATGGAACTGCTGGCCGATGCCAGAATTGTCACCAGCCTCGATATGGTCGAGGTGAACCCCATTCTGGATATCGCCAACCGCACCGCCAAGATAATGGTGGAACTGGCCAGCAGCTTGTTGGGGAAGAAAATCTACTGATGACCCAGCGCGGGCTGGCTTGATACAATCCTCGGGTGTTGGTTATTCCTGCGGTGGATATCCAGTCTGGACGGGCCGTCCGGCTCTACGAGGGCGACCCCAACCAAGAAACCGTCTACTACCAAAACCCGGTGGAGGCCGCCCTGCACTGGCAGAAGCAAGGGGCCCGGATGCTGCACCTGGTCGATCTGGACGCGGCGACGGGCCGGGGGAACAACCGCGCAGTCTTGCGGGAAGTGGCTGCGTCTATCGATATTCCGTTTGAGGTGGGCGGTGGGATCCGCAGCATAGAGGCGGCCTGGGAAATCCTGGCCCTGGGGGCCAGCCGGGTGGTGGTGGGTACCATAGCGGTAAAGGCCCCAGAGGTGCTGGGCCAGATGCTCCGCGAGTTCGGCCCCGAACGGGTGGTGGTGAGCCTGGATGCCAGGGGGCTGGAGGTGGTGGTCTCGGGCTGGGCCGAGGGCACCCGCCTGATGGTGCAGGAACTGGGCCCGCGGGTATGGAAGATGGGCGTCCGTACCCTGATCTACACCGATGTGCGACGGGATGGCACCCTGGCCGGGCTGGACCTCGAGGTGGTGCGGGCGGTGCGGGCGGCCTGGCCTGGCTTCCTGATTGCCGGGGGTGGGATTGCTTCCGACGCCGATTTACAGGGATTGCAAGCCCTGGGGGTGGAGGGGGCCATTACCGGCAAGGCCCTTTACGAAGGGCGGATTAACCTTTCGTCCTGGACCAAGTAAAAGATTGCGCCAGGTGCGCGGGTGCTGTTCTGACCATCCCGCAAACCCGCCCTGGCGCAACTCGGCAGGCCTCAACCTGCGGCGGTCGGTTGATCCTCTACCGATGGGCCGATCTGCCTGCGTATGAACTCGATCCCTACTCGATGGCAAAACTCACCGAAGCTCTCATTCTCCCGTCGCTGCTGACGGTAGGCCATCAATACGGGCTCGAGCCGGGCTGCTATGTCTTCGCGCTTGACATTGTCCAGGTACACCTCGCCGAGCCGATCCCCCAGGGGGCTGCCGCCCAGGTAGATGGTGTACGAGTTGAGGCTTCGGCCCACCAGGCCAATTTCGGCAGTATAGGGGCGGGCGCAGCCGTTGGGGCAGCCGGTCATGCGCACATGGGGGATGGGGCCGGTTTGCAGATCCAGCCTGGAGAGCAGGGTGTCAATTTCGCGAATCACCTGGGGCATCACCCGCTCGCTTTCGGTAATGGCCAGGCCGCAGGTGGGTAAGGCCGGGCAGGCCATGGCTTGCTGCACCACCAGGGGAATGTGCCCGGGTAGTTCTACACCGTGTTCACGCAGGATGGCCTCGAGGGTTGCTTGATCGCCTGGCTGGATGTTGGTGAACAGGATGTTTTGCTGGGGGGTAAGGCGTACTTCTGGGTTGAGGCGCTTGACCACCTCGCGGATGGCTACGCGAAGGTGGTCTTTGACCCGCCCGTTTTCCACAAAAAGCCCGAAGAAGAGCTGTCCATTGCCCTGCTCATGCCAGCCCAGGTGGTCGTCGGCGCACTGCCAGGTAAGGGGTTGGGCCTCGGGTAGGCTGTAGCCCAGGTAGTGCTCAACCTCGGCCTTAAAGCGTTCCAGGCCCCAGGCCTCGATCAGGTATTTCATCCGGGCCAGTTTGCGCTCGTCGCGCCGGCCATGATCGCGCTGAACCCGGACAATGGCCTCCACCACCTCAAATAGCTGCTCGGGTTTGATGGTGGTGAGGGGTTTTGCCAGTACCGGATGTGTATCCTTAGCCCCGTGGCTCTGCCCCAGCCCGCCACCCACCAGGAGGGTAAACCCCTTTAGCGCATCCTTTTCCAGCCAGGGCACTATGCCGATATCCTGGGTATAGACGTCCACGCAATTGTCGCCAGGGAAAGCAAAAGCGATCTTAAACTTGCGCGGGAGATAGGCCTGGCCGTATAGGGGTTCGACTTCTTCTAGGCTGGCGGCTTTTTCGCCATCCAGCCAGATTTCGTAGTAAGCGCGGCTCTTGGGTTTGAGCCGGTCGGATAGGGATTTGGCATACTGTGATATCTCGGCTCTTTGGCGATCGGAAAAGGGAGCGGGGCAGGCCACCACATTGCGCACCACATCCCCACAGGCCGATAGGCTGGTCAGGAGATGCTGATTAAGCACTTGAATCAGGGGTTTCAGCCCCCCCTTGCGCACCCCGTGAAACTGAATGGCCTGGCGGGTGGTGATGCGTAAAGTGGCGTTTCCGAGCTGGTCTGCCAGACGGTCGAGGGCTAGATACTGCTCGGGTTGCAGCACACCACCGGGAATGGCTACCCGGATCATAAAAGAATAATCGGGCCCCAGGCCCTGGGCTTTGCGGGCCTTGCGCACATCGCGGTCGTCTTGCTGATAGATGCCATGAAACTTGAGAATCTGGTAGCCTTCTTCGCTGAAATGGTCGCTGGGGTTGTTGAGCTCGAGATCCACCGGCCCGCGCAGGTTGCGACTGGCTAGCTTGATGCTTTCTACCTTGGAGACTTTAGACTGCGACGACATACTCCTCCTTTGTTTTGTGCAGCTTTTGCTGAACCCCTACCACGGATCCCTGTATCCAGACCGCAGGGGCCTGCACTTCCACGCGTCCCTGGGCGATGGCCTGCAGATCTGTGAGCAAAAGGCGTTCGCTGGGGGTGGTTCCGTTTTCGATGAACGCAGCCGGCTCTAGGGGTGGCCGCCCGGCCTGGAGAAGGGCTCGAGCCAGATCCACGCGCCGCTCGACGCCCATGAGGATGACCAAGGTATCTACCTGCGCGTAAGCGGCCAGGTTGGGCACGGCCCCTTCTTGCATCTGCCCGGAGATGACCGCAAAGCCGCTGGCCAGGCCCCGCATGGTAAGGGGGATGCCCCATAGCCCCGGCAAAGCCACCGCAGAACTGAGGCCGGGCACCAGCTCGACCGGGATGCCTGCCTGGGCTAGATGGAGCCATTCTTCGGCCCCGCGCCCAAAAACCATGGGATCACCCCCCTTGAGCCGCACGACCTTGCGTCCGGCCCGGGCGTGGGACAGGAGCAGGTGCAAAATCTGCTCCTGCTTATCCTGCTGACCTCTGGTTTTACCCACATAGATGCGCTGGGCCTGGGGGTTGACCAAAGCCAGCACCTCCGGGCTGACCAGGCGGTCGTAGAGAACCACCTCGGCTTCCTGCAGCACCCGTGCGGCGCGCAGGGTCAGGAGATCGGCGCTGCCGGGCCCTGCCCCCACCAGATAAACCGGGCTCATACCACCTCCTGCCAGGGGGCGGCGTGCCCATCTGGGGAGGGGGAGGTTGGACTGCACAGCGATTGTAAGAGAACCGCTCGAGCCCGCTCCCGCTCGCCCAGGAAAACCAAATCCAGTGCCTCACTGTCAATCATGCGATACCAGGCGGCTTTACGGGCCTCAAAGCTATGGGGGTAGGCCTGTTTGACCAGGGGGCGGAAAGAGCGCAGCAGCTCTAAGTACTCGGCATACTCGGGGCCATACTCGGCGGCCAGGCGCTCCCTGATGCGCACAGCCAGTGCGGGTGCAACGCCGCTGGTGGAGACAGCCAGCACCAGATCGCCCTGGCGGTGTACCGAGGGCAGGATGAAGTCGCAGTGGGCGGGATCGTCGACCGCATTGAGCCAGACCCCGCGCTCTTTGGCCTCCTGGGCGATGATTGAATTGAGGCTGGGGTCTACCGGATGGGAAAAGCACAGCGTGAAGCCGGCCAGATCCCCGTAGGTGTAGCTGCGCTGCTGCCACTCGAGCAGCCCTTGATGAAGGGCCTGGGCCAGCTCGGGGTGGTACAGGGGGGAGACGAGCCGAACCCAGGCCCCCTGTTCCAGGAGCTTTTGCACCTTGCTGGCAGTCTCCAGGCCACCCCCGATGAAGAGCACTTTTTTGCCTTGCAGATTGAGCATTACTGGATACACATCTCACCTCGCCAGGGCGGGTATGCCTCGTAGAATCAGGTGTGAACCGATCAGCATAAGCCAGAGCAAAAGTCCTATGCGAAAAGGCCGCTGGTTGACCCGCTGGCCCAGCCAGGCCCCGACCAACGAGCCGACCAAACCACCGCAGGCCAGCTTGGCTAGCAGCAGCCAGTCGGTCTGCCCCAGCGCTGCGTGCAGCCCACCGGCAAAAGCGGATAGCCCAAGGCCAAACCAGAGATCTGTACCGACGACTTCCCTGGGCATCAGCCGGGTTCCGCTCATCAGCAGTAAAGTGCCCAGAGCCCCGGCCCCTGCCGAGGAAAAACCCACCTCCAGACCAATGAAGGCGGCGACGACCACAATCCACTGGGGGGCTAGGGGTCGGGGAGATAGCTTTCTAAGGGTGATCGCCAGGTTGATGACCGCTACCGACAAAATAATCAGACCTATGCCGGCCAGCACCGCCTCTTTATGCACCTTGAAGGAGTGTAGCAGCAGGCTGCCAGCTACAGCGGCCGGAATACCGCCAGCTAACAACAGGCGCAGGGCTTGCCAATTAACCCCTTGCTTTTGCCAGTAAACCCACCCAGCGGGAATTTTTGCCAGCATAGAGAAAAGCAGGGCTGTGCCAACGGCGACTTCGGGTGGAACCCCCAGCGCCAGGATCAGCAGCGGGGTGGTGAGGGTGCCCCCACCGACCCCAGTCAGGCCGATGCACAGGGCGATGATGAAACCTATGACAACCTCGAGCATCCGATTACCTCCAGCTTGGTAGCTGTCCGGGTATATACCGGCGAGGGTTTATGGCTCTGGTACGGTTTGGGTTGGAGCTCCCAGGGCGCCCCCGGATACTTGAAAACCGAGCCCTAGCGGCGTTCCACGGCCTCAGCCTGATAGGCGGAACGCAACACCGCGGCCACCTCGGGTCGGGTGAACTCCGCAGGCAGAGGCGCCCCTGCGCGTAGCAGCTCGCGCACGCGGGTGCCTGAGAGCACCAGGTGGTGTTTGCTGTCGTGGGGGCAGGTGCGGGGCGTGACGATGGCGTGGCAGGCCTGGCAGTAAAAAGAATGTTCAAACTTAACTATTTGAATGCCGATTTCCTCGGGCTCGAAGGCCGAGAAAATTTCCTGGGCTTCATACGGGCCGTAGTACTGGCCGACGCCCGCATGGTCGCGGCCCACAATGAAATGGGTACAGCCGTAGTTTTTCCGGCTGATGGCGTGTAAAACGGCTTCACGGGGCCCCGCGTAACGCATGGCGGCAGGATAGACCCCCAGCAGAACCCGCTCTTTGGGGTAGTAATGTTCCAGGAGTACCTTATAAGCCTGCATGCGCACAGAAGCCGGGATGTCGTCGGACTTGGTGGCGCCGACCAGGGGGTTGAGGAACAGCCCATCGAGCTGTTCCAGGGCTACTTTGTGCAGGTATTCGTGGGCCCGGTGGATGGGGTTGCGGGTTTGAAAAGCGACCACCGTTTTCCAGCCCCGTTGCGCAAAAATCTGCCGGGTCTCCCGGGGGGTGTGGTGGTGCTCGGGAAACGGCCCCCGATCCAGGCGCAACAAGTACACGCCCCCGGCCAGGTATACCTCGCCTCGAGCCAGCAGGGCGGCCACCCCGGGGTGGGCGGGGTCGGTGGTGCGGTAGACCGCCTGGGCTTCTTGCTTTTTGTCGGGTTGATACCGCTCTTCTACCTCGAGCAAGCCTACCGTTCTCCCATGCCAGACCAGGCGCACACGCTGGCGGTACAGGGCGGCTTGCGAGCGCGAGACTGCCAGGGTGATGGGAATGCTCCAGGGCAGGCCGTTGGACAGCCGCATTTCCTCCAGCACGCGTTGGTAATCGGCCTCCCCCATGAACCCTTGCAGGGGCGAGTAGACCCCGGTGGCGATCAGCTCGAGGTCAGCGTAGCCCTGTGCGTCCAGCTCGAGGGCTGGGAGGTGCTCGTATTCTCGAGGGTCGGCCTGCAGTATGCGCTCAACCAGCGTTCCGCCGTGTGGTGATGGTAAGTTTACAACATTTGTAAGTTTTTCAGCCATAAAAAAACTCCTACAAGGCTTGTTCACCCTGCCACAGGCCGCACTCGGTTTTGCCCCGGCCTGACCAGCGACCAGCCCGGGCCTCCTCACCGGGGCGCACGGCGCGGGTGCAGGGCCAGCAGCCGATGCTGAGAAACCCCGACCAGTACAGAGGGTTAACGAAAAGTTGGTGCTTTTGAGCAAAGGCCTCGAGCTGGGCGCGATGCCAGTAGGCCAGCGGATTGATGCGCAACCGCTGGCCGGGCTCGAGAAAATCCAGCCCTTGGCGGGTGGAGGCCTGATCCCGGCTGCGGGCGTTTAGCAGCGCCGAAGGATTCTTTTGTGAGAGATAGGCGCGTAGGGGGGCTACTTTGCGCGCGTTGCAGCAGCCGTCGGGGTCGCTGCGGAAGCGCTCCTGTCCCCAGGGGTCGGGCGGGAGCCCAGCGCTGAGGGTTACAAAGCGCATCTGCGTATAACGGGCCGACAGACGGTCGCGGGTCTCGAGGGTCTCCGGGAAATGATAGCCGGTGTCTACAAACACCACCTCACCGGTATAGCCGGCCTGTGCGGCCAGCTCGAGCAGCACCACCCCATTGAGGTTGAAGGCGCTGGTGATGATAAGGTCGGGGTAATGCTCCAGGGCCCACTGGATGACCTCGAGGGGCGGGGTTTGGGGGCTCCAGTGTTCAGGGATCACCGTTTGGGTACCTCCTCAACGCCAAAAGGGGCCAGGGCCGCCAGCAGGCGGCTGAGGCACTCCTGCAGGCTCATCTGATCGGTGCGCAGGTGCAGGTCGGGGTTCAAAGGGGGCTCGTACGGGTCTGAAATTCCGGTAAAGTGCGGTATTTCACCGCGCAGGGCCCGGGCGTACAGGCCCTTCACGTCCCTTTGAATCAGCACCTCCAGGGGGGCGTCCACGTAGACCTCGAGCTTTCTGGGGGCTTCGGCCAGCACGGCTTCACGGGTGGAACGGTAGGGGCTGATGGCGCTTACCAGCACCAGAACCCCATGTTTAGCCAGCAGGTTGGCCACATAGCCGATGCGGCGGATGTTGGTGTCGCGGTCTTCCCGGCTAAAACCCAGGCCTTTCGATAAGTGCTCCCGCACCGCATCGCCATCAAGATGCTCCACCGGGTATCCGGCTTCGTATAAGAGCACCTCGAGGGCCCGGGCCAGGGTGGTTTTACCTGCTCCAGAAAGCCCGGTAAACCAGATTACCGCCCCCGAGGCAGGGGATGGCTTGTGGTGCCGCCCGCTGTGTTTCCTGTTGCTGACTGGAGTGGAATAACCTGTGGCGCTCGACTTTTCCAAGATATTCAAACCCCCTTATCTTTCCCAGCACGGAGGCCGGGCCGGAATTGGCACCTTGCTTTTAGCAGGTTGCCGCAGCTTCATCGGGCCGTTCCCGTCGGGCAGTTGCCCTGTCCGCTGCTCTGGATAAGGCCTTGAGCCTTGACACCAGGCACAGCCGCCTGGTGAAGGGTAGGCTAGCATAAGTTACAACTTTTGTAAACTAACTGGGCGCTTTTCTCACGCATGGCTGCGGTAGACTTTTAGCATGAAAGTTCTGAGCGCGCTGGCCTTCGCGGTTGTGCTGGGAGTGGCGGCGGTGGCCTGGGTTCTATATGCGCTGCAGCCTGGGCTGCTGATTGGTACGCCCTGGGGCCTGGTTCACCTGAGCCTGTTGTGGGTGGGGGCTTTTGGACTGGGCCTGGCGGTGATGGGGCTGTACGTGCTAACCGGCTGGATGCAGGCCCAGGCTGCTTTGCGCCAGCGCAACCTGGAGCTGCGCCAGGTCAGGAGTGAACTCGAGGCCCTCAAAAAACAACACCCTGAAGAAACCCCGGTCATCCCGGATCGGACAGCTTGAGTAGAAGCAGCCAGCAAGCCCCCCCCGATGGGAAGAGACAGAGGCCCATCCTGCCTGTAACCTGGGGGCCCCGGGTGGATCGGGTGTGGTGGAGATCTGGATGAAGTGGAGACTCCGTGAATGGCCCCATGTGGCCGAACTTCGACCATTAATTGAGCAACTGGGTATACCCCCGCTGGCGGCGGCGGTCTTCTGGAACCGGGGGTTCCGGCGCAAGGAAGACCTCGAGCCCCCCCTGGTATGCCTTCCCATTGACGGCCTCAAGCAGGCGGCTTTGCGCATCATTGAAGCTTTGGAAAAACGCGAGCGCATCCGGGTTCACGGCGATTACGACGCCGACGGCCTGACCGGCACGGCGCTGCTGCTGAACGGTCTGGGGAGGCTGGGCGCCGAGATCCATGCCTTTATCCCCCACCGCCTGGAGGAGGGCTACGGGGTGCTGATGGATCGGGTGCCGGAGCACCTCGAGGCCTGCGACCTGTTCATCACGGTAGACTGCGGTATCACCAACCACGCCGAGCTGCGCGCGCTGGTCGAGAATGGGGTCTCGGTGCTGGTCACCGATCACCATTCGCCGGGCGCTGCGCCGCCGCCGGGCCTGGTGGTGCACCCGGCCCTCTCGCCCGGGCTGCAAGGCCAGGCGCACCCCACCGGCGCGGGGGTGGCCTTCTTGCTGCTGTGGCAGGTGTACGAACTGCTGGGCCGGGATCCACCCTTAGAGTACGCCGACCTGGCCGCAATTGGTACGGTGGCCGACGTGGCCCCTTTGCAGGGCTTTAATCGGGCCCTGGTTCAGGAGGGGTTGCGCCGCCTGCGCGACTCCGCCAACCTGGGCCTCAAGGTACTGGCAGCGGAACACTGCCAGGAATTCAGCGCCAGCGAGATTGCCTTTCGCATCGCGCCCCGCATTAATGCGGCCTCGAGGCTGGGGCAGGCCGGGATCGCCCTGGAACTCCTCACCACCCAGGATGTTTTGCAAGCCGGTGCCCTGGCGGAGCGCCTAACCCAGCTCAACGTGCAGCGGCAGCGCATCGAAGAGGCCATGCTGGAACGCATCGGGCCCACCCTTGACCCCACCCATCCGGCGCTGGTCATCCACGATGCCGAAGGGCACCCTGGGGTGATGGGCATTGTGGCCAGCCGGGTGCTCGAGCGCTACTACAAGCCGGTGTTTATCATCGCCGAGGGTAAGGGTTCGGTGCGCTCCACACCCGGTATCAGCGCGGTGGGGGCCTTGCAGTCCGCCAGGGCTTACCTCGAGCGCTTTGGGGGCCATGCCCAGGCGGCGGGGTTTGCCATCCGAGAAAGCCAGATCCCGGCCTTTACCGAGGCCATCCACCGCTATGCCGCGCAGTTCCCGGTGCCAGAACCCGAGTTGGTTTTGGATGGCTGGCTGGATGGGGAAGACTTAGACGAGCTGCACCGAGCCTTACAATTGCTAGAACCCCTGGGTGAGGGCAACCCCGAACCGTTGTTTTATACCCAAGGCAGGCCGGAATATGTGCGCACCATGGGGGAGGGCAAGCACCTATCGTTCCGTTTGAACGGGGTTCGGGTTGTAAAGTGGCGCGACAACGGCGAGCGCCTGCCCGAGGCCCTCGAGCTGGCTGCGGGGCTTGCGATGAATGAGTGGAACGGGGAGCGAAACGTGGAACTAAGAGCCCAGGCCTATCGCCCACTGCCCGCAACGCCGCCCCAGGGGTGGGCTGTTCCGCTGCCATTGGCCGAGGCGGTGCGCCAGGCCATTGCCCAGGCCGCCAGGGTGTACGTGCACCCCGAGGGGGCCGGCTGGTTTCTCGAGCGAGGGGCCTTGGTGGTGAAGCCCGAAGAGGCCGAATACTGGTTCAGCCTGCCAACCCAGCCGGCCTATCCAAAGCAGGTCTACATCGCGCTGTCGGAGAAGGCCCTGCGGGCCCTGGAGGCCGCCCCCGATCCGCTGGTGCAGGCGCTGGGCCGCCGGGTGGCTACGGCCTACCGCCTGGGGCTGGCGGCGCAGTTGGCGGAGAGCCTCGAGCGCTACTGGCAGGCCCTATGAGGGCTGAACCAGCGTTGCCAGCTCACTTTGCAGGTTATTGCGGGCGGGCTGCTCCAGCCTGGCAAACCCCGCGGTCTGGTAGATGCGCTCACGCGAGAGAAACTGGCGAATCACCATGGCCCGCCGCGCTTTGAACAGGGCCTCCGGCAGCCAGGCGTACTCCAGCCGGATGGCTCGAGCATAGGCTTGATAGGTTCTGGCCTCGGCCCCCAGGATGGCAAGATCTGCATCCAAAAAAAGCGCGGTCTCGAGGTCGTCTGAGCGGTGGTGCTGTGTGGCAAGAATAAGGCCCACCACCCGCTGGATGAGCGCTGGGGCCACCCCCAGGCGCTGGAGGCTTTGTTCGGCCAGGCGGGCGCTTTGCGGCTCGTTATCGGTGCGGGTGGGGTCGTAGACCGCGTCGTGGAACCAGACCGCAAGCTCGAGGTGCGGCTGGGCTGGCAGGAGTGCTAGCAGGGCGTCGAGGTGGGCCAGGTTGTGGTAGTACCGCTGGGGCTCGGTATACCGGATGAGCAGGTCGTCCAGTACGGAAAAATGCTGGTCGGGATCAAGCCCAAGCGAGGTGCACAGGGCATTCCAGCGACCTATCAGCCGCTGGCGGCCCCCGTTCGATAGCTGGAATTCACGCCTCATGCTGTCTTCCGACGAGCCAACAAAATGCAGCATAGCACGAATGAACGGCCTGGAATCCTTCACCGCCAGGCCCGGTCAGAGGTGAAGGATTCAAGCCGACCGCAATGCGTGTAAGTGGGGGCCCGTCAGGACTTCAACGGCACACCCATGGCTTTGGCCTCGTACATGCGGCTGTCCGCAGTGCTGAGCAGCTTTTCTGGGCTACCCCCGTCCTCGGGGTAGGCGGCCAGACCGATGTTGACCCCCAAGCGCAACCCGTTGAAGCAGATGGACTCGATGATCTGGGCGTAGCGGGTGGTGACCGCCACCGCCTCGGCCTTATCGGTGTGCGGAAAGATGGCCGCGAACTCGTCGCCGCCCCAGCGGAAAAGGTAGTCGCCCGAGCGACGCTCCTTTTCCAACAGCTCGGCCACCCGGATGAGGGCCAGATCCCCGGTGGGGTGGCCCAGCCGGTCGTTGACCGCCTTGAACCCTTTTAGATCCATCACGATCAAAGACAATGGGTAGCCGTACCTGAGGGCCCGCTCGAGCTCTTCCGCCAGTGCTTTGTCGAAGGCCCGGCGGTTGGGCAGTCTGGTCAGGGGGTCGGTGAGGGCGGCTTCCTCTAAAAGGCGATGGGTTTTGCTGTCGTGCAGAAGGGTGGCCAGCGGGGCCGCAAAGAATTGGGCGGCGCGCAGGCTATCCTCGCCGAAGGCCTGCGGGTCGTGCAGGTTGTCCAGGTTGAGGTAGGCCAGCACCTCACCCCGAAAGACGATGGGCAGGCACAGGTTGGCCTGAATCTCGTGCACCCTGCCGGCCCCATTCACAACTGCGGGCGGCGCAGTCCGATGGCTGACCTCGTGGATGGGGGTGGTCTCGCTGCTCAGGATGCGGGGCTCGCCCTGGTGCAAGCGCTCCTCACCCAGGCCGTACCAGTTGAGCATATCGGCGGCCGTGCTGGGGGCGGCCTGCAACCCCTCGAGGTCGAAACCCACGGCCGCTTTATAGCGGTATAGCCCGTTCTCGAGCACCATCAGGCTCCCGGCCTCACTGCCCGGCACCTGCTGGATGGCTTCTTCGAGCACCATCTGGTAAAGGTTTTCCGAGGGCTGCTGCAAAAGGGCCTGCACCAGACGGCTGACGCCTTCATGGCGGCCCTTCTCTATCAGGCGTTCAAACCCGATGCCCAGCGTGCGGCAGAAGAGCAAGAGCAGCTCCTGCTCGGCCTTGCGCCAGTTTCTTTCCGGGGGTGTGCCCACCACCAGGATGTAGCGGCTGCGCGGGGAGCCAGGGGTCGGGATGGGGTGCGCCGCAAAGGTGCGCCAGCCCAGGGCCTGCAAAGCCTGCACCCCCCCCGGTTCTTCCGCGTAGCGCTGGGTGAAGAACGGTTTACCCGAGGCGTACACGTCCCAGGCCCGGCCCTGACCGTAGGGCAGGCCCTCCCGCAAAACCTCCAGCAGGGTGGGCTCGTCTACGCCTGCATGGGCCAGCGCCTGCATCCGCGCCCCCCGCACCTCCCAGACCACCCCCGCCCTGAGCGACAGGCCCTGCAGCAGGAGGGAAAGGGCCATCTCCGAGGCCTCCTCGAGGGAGGTCACCTTGTGCAGCTCCACCGAGAGGTCGGAGAGCAGGCGACGGGCCTCGAGGTCGGCCAGGCGGTCGAGGTGCAGGCTCACCGTCTCGGCAAAACGGATCAGCCCATCGACCTCCTCAGGCCAGAAAGGCCGCTCGGTTTCCAGGTTGAACACCGCCACCACCTCGCCCCGTTCGAACAGCGGGAGGGCCAGCTCGGCCAGGGTGTTGATGCCAGGGGCTGCGATGAAACTGGGCTCCTGGCGTACGTCGGGCACGTACTGGGGCCGGCCTTCGCGGAAGGCCCGGCCCACCACCCCTTCGGCCGAAATCTCCTGCGCACCAAGCATCGGGGCGCTGGCGAGCAGGTGCAGGGTGTTTTTTTGGGGCAGCCATACGCTGGCGTGGCCGCCCGACACAAACTTGGTAAGGTGCTCGGGAAGGCTGGCCAGGAGAGCCTGCCGGTGTTCCAGGGCTGGCAAAACCTCCAGGGCCTCTGCAAGAAGCTGATGGCTCCGGGCCAGCATTCTGGCGTGGCGGTGGGCCCTGCGCAGGCTCCCCCCGATGCCGTTGGCGATGAGCACCGATAGCAACAGCAGTAAACCATCCCACGCCTGAAGCCCGGCGAGGCGGGCCAGCAGCACGGCCGATAGCATGCCGGCCGCGAACCCCCATTTGAGGCCATAGATGCTGGCCGTGGTCGCTGTAAAAATCATGAGGAAGGGGAGCTTGTATGAGGGCTGCGCACCCAGGAAATCCGAAAAAAACGTAAAAATCAGGGCAGAGGCGGCAATTGCCCCGTAGACCAGATTAACCGCTGACCAACTGAAGGCCCGGTTCATGCGTCCCCTCTGCGCATGGCCTGTAGCTGCTCGCTGGACTCGATTGCTGCAGGTCGGCCCAGCAGATAGCCCTGCCCCAGGGAAAAACCTTCGGCCAGAAGGAAGCGGTACTGGGCCTCGGTCTCGATGCCTTCCACAATCACCTTGAGCCTGAGGCCATGGCCTATGGCCTGCACGGCGCGCATCAGGCGGGCCTCGGAGGTATCGGCGCGGGGGTTGGGGCCGAGGTTTTTGACGAATCCTTGGCCCAGCTTGATGGCCGCCAGGGGTAGGCTGGTGATGCGCTCCAGAGAGGAAAACCCGCTGCCGAAATCGTCGAGGTAGAGGGGGTGTCCCTGCCGGGCCAGTTGGCGCAGCACCGCAAGGTTGGTTTCGTTCAGCGCTACCTGCTCGGTGACCTCGAGGATCAGGTGCTGGGGGGGCAGGTTATGGCGCTGTAGCAGACCGGCGATGCGCTCGGGCAGACTCAGCTCGAGCTGGCTGCCCGACAGATTGACTGCAATCGGTATGCCCCACTGGGCCGCGCGCGCGATGGCTTCGGCTAAAACCCACCCCCCCAGCTCCACCATCCAGCCCTCCTCCTCGGCGATGGGTAAAAACAGGGCCGGGGAGACCGGGCCCCGCTCGGGGTGCTGCCAGCGCAGCAGGGCCTCGAGGTGCTGCAGGCGCCGATCCTCCAGGGTGCGGATGGGCTGATAGTGCAGAAAAAAGCCCAGGGGCGTTCCCCCCGACTTAAGCGGCCGCAGGGCCTGCCCCAGGGCCTGGTGCAACCAGTCTTCTTCGAGGGTGCTCTTTACCAGCGCGGGATCGTAAAAGCGTACCTGCCCGGGCTGGGCTTGCTCCAGGGCGATTTCGGCGGCTTGAGGAAGTTCGAGCGGGGTGCTGCCCGGCTGGGCAAAAGCCACCCCCACCCGTGGGCTGAAGTCGAGCTGCTGCCAGCGGGCCGCCAGTTGTTCGCGCACGCGCACCTGTAGCCGCGTTAGCACGGCCTGGGTGGTGGTGGGGTTATCAACCCCCTCCAGCGCCAGCCAGAAGATGCCCCGGTCGAAGGCCAGGTGATCGGTTGACCGCAGTTCGGCCTGCATCGCCTCGGCGAGGCTGCGAATCACGGCCAGCCAGGTGGCCTCGCCCTCGAGCCGCCGGACGCGTTCCAGGGAGCGGCAGTGCAGCGCCAGCAGGGCTCGCGGGGCGAGCGATAAAAGGGCCAGCGTGGTTCTGAGACCATACAGATTGAGCAGACCGGTCTGGGGGTCGTGCTGGCGGCTGTACTGGACTTCGTTGCGCAGCTCGTTCCCGTACAGCAGCCAGGCCACGTGGTGGGCCAGCCCCTCCAGGTGGCGCAGGTCGAGTTCGTCGAAAGCGTCGGGGCGTTCAAAGTGGTCGAGGTACAGGTAGGCGCGCGCCACCCCTTTAACCACCACCGGGGTTGCCAGCATGGCCTGGATGCTACTGGCGCGCCCAGGGCCTTCTATGATGGCCCGCCGCTCGGGGTCGAGCTGTTGGTTGAAGCGGGCGATGTCGATCTGGGTAAACACCCGGGCCTGGATGTGCTGGCTCGGCGAAAGGGGTTCCCGCGGGTGCAGATAGACCTTTTGCAGGGCTTCCAGGTCGTAGCCTTTGGCCGCCACAAAGCGGAAGCATCCGTCGGGCTGGAGCAGGGTGGCGCTGCCGGCCTGGGCGACCGGCACGACCGTCAAAGCGGCCTCCAGGGCCCGTTGCAGCACCTCTTCGGGGGAGAGCGTCTCCTTGAGCCCCGAGGCCAGCAGCTCCAGCGAGGCCTCCTGGAAACGGGCCCGGCGGTAGGCATCGCTGATATCAAAACCGATGCACTGCACGCCCACCGGCTTTCCATGCGCATCCAGCACTGCCATAAACTCCCAGCGGCTGCGGTTCCAGGGTTTGCGGGTTGGCTTGCTGAACTCTACCCAGAAGGTCTGGTGGGGGTTTTCCAGGGCCCGATGCACCACCTCTATAACCGTCGGTACGTCCCTGGGGTCGGTATGCTCCAGCGCGCTGGCCCCAATCGGCAGGGCTTGCAGCCCCATATACTGCAGGTAGGCCCGATTGGCATAGACAAAACGCCCCTCGAGGTCGGTCTGTAGCACCATAATGCCCTGGGACAGGTCGAGCGGTTCCAGGCCCGGGCTCGCCTTAATGTGAAAATTCAAATCAGGCATACTGAACGCCCCTCATCCTTGCAACTGCCATGCAACCCATCCCCTGCTAATCCAACGATAGCAAAACCCATGACGCCCCTTCGGTTATCTGAACCGTTGCAGAAGCCGCGCAGCGATGTTTGCAGAGGCGCCAGCCACAGGGCATTTTTTGGGAAAAACCAGCGATTTCCCATCAATAACCGAATCTGAACATTTTTTATAGGAAACCCAAAAACACTTGCGAGGCTTTTCAACCGATGGGCATCTGGTTATATTGGCCTGCCAAAAAGCTTTGCTAGGTTGGGCGGTCTAACCCTGGGCCTCGATGCGGTAGCGGCAGCACTGGCCCCCCGCTGAAATGCGCTCTTCGCGGATCACCGGCACCCCCAGGAGCTGCTGGTATAGCTCGAGCTCGCTCTGGCAAAGCTCGCCGTGCTCGAGGGAAAGCGCCAGTTTGGGGCAGCGGGCCTGCTCCAGGTACCAGGCCCCGTTTTCCTGGTAAAAGCTGGCCTGATAGCCTTGCTGGGTTAGAAACTCGGCCAGGCGGTAAATCTTTTGCTCGAGGCTCAGGCCTTCCATATGCGGGGCCAGTTCCTCGAGCAGCTTGTTGTTGCGCCGGGTCAGCACCTCCAGCACCAGCCCTTCCCCGAAGAGCTCTTTGAGATGGGTCAGCACATCGGCGCACATCCGGGCGTAAGGGGCCTGCTCATCCACGGCCTGGTAAACCTGCTTGGGACGGCCCCGGCCCTCGTTTTTTTCCAGGCGGGCCCGCACCAGCCCTTCGCGCTCGAGATCCTCGAGGTGCCGGTGTACGGCTACCTTCGAGATGCCCAGCGACTCAGCCAGCGAACCCGCGCAACAGGCCCTCGAGCGCAGGGTTTCCAGAATCCGCAGCTTGGTTTCGCCCATCCCCAAAGCCATAACGCTCCTATGCCATCGGCAGCAGCATGTAGGACTGCACCGACAGTTGACCTGCTAAATTGCGCGCGACCTGGCGGAAGGCCACCGCCTCGGGCGAATCGGGCGCCCCGATCACCACCGGCACGCCGCTATCGCCCCCCTCGCGCACCGAGAGCGCAATGGGAATTTCCCCCAGGAAGGCGGTGCCGTGCTGCTCGGCCATCTTGCGGCCCCCACCCTGCCCGAAGATATAGGTTTTTTGCCCGTTTTGCTCAAAAAACGACATGTTCTCGATAACGCCCAGGATGCTGACCTGCACCCGCTTGAACATGTCCAGGGCCCGCTCAGCGTCGATCCGGGCCACGTCCTGCGGGGTGGTCACAATGAGGCCGCCCGAGAGCCGGGTGAGCTGCGCAAGCGAAAGCTGCACATCCCCCGTGCCGGGCGGCAAATCTACGATCAGGTAGTCGAGGTCGCCCCAGGCCACCTCCTGCAGGAACTGCTTGAGGGTGCCGTGCAGGATGGGGCCGCGCCAGACCATGGCCTGGCCCGGTGGCACAATATTGGCGATGCTGATGAGCTTAACGCCGTAGCGCTCCAGGGGCACCATCCGCTTTTGCTCGTCTACGCGCAGCTTTTCGCTCTGGATGCCAAACATCTGGGCCTGGCTGGGGCCGTAGATATCGGCGTCCAGCAGGCCTACTCGAGCGCCTTCCTGGGCCAGCGCCACAGCCAGGTTGGCCGCGACCGTGCTTTTGCCCACGCCCCCTTTGCCCGAGCCGACCGCTACGATGTGTTTGATGCCGGGTAGGGGTAGGTTTTGCGGCCCCCGCACCTGGGCGCTGAAATGCACCTCGACCTCGGTCGCACCGATCTTGCTAAGGGCCTGGCGTATATCCCCCTCGATTTTCTCTTTGAGGGGGCAGGCCGGAGTGGTAAGGTTGATCTTGATCGCGGCCTTGGTGCCCTGTACGGCAATTTGCTCAACCATCCCCAGCGATACCAGATCCTTGTGTAGCTCGGGGTCGTGGACGGTTTTGAGGGTTTCCAGTACCTGGGCTTCGCTGAGCGCACTCATCTCGTGTTAAGAATATCCCTGGAAACGCTTCGATGAACGGGGCTGGAATCACATTACAGGGGATTGACAACACAATTTTGTCAATCCGCCCAATGGTGAATTGGGGTAGAACATCCAGCCGATAGGCGATGGTCAAATTGCACAGGGTTTGGACGCTGGACTGCATATAATCCTCGGGTAAGATGAGTGCTGAAAAGCTGCGCGAAGAGGATCTCAAACTGCTGCATCTGCTCGAGCAGATGCGCAGCCAGATAGCGCAAGCCAGCGATAACCTCGACTCACTTAAACAGGCTCTGGAATCGGTGCAGCGTCTGGTTGAGGAGCGGAACCGCAACCTGCTAAACCACCGCAGCCCCTGGCTGGAGGGCTACGGCAGTGAAACGGATGATCCGCTGACCGGTTTGCCCGGTAAGCTGGCTTTTGAACAGGCCCTCGAGCGCGCTTTTGCCAGCGGTGAGGCGTTTAGCGTAGTTGCCTTCGACCTGGACGAATTCCAAACCATTGTGCAGCGCTTCGGCCAGGCCCTGGCCGATGAGGTTTTGCGTCGCGTGGGGCAGTTGGCGCAGAAGACCCTGCGGGCCTCGGATGTTGCCGGACGTGTGGGGAGCGACTCTTTCGCCCTGATTCTGCGCGACATCACCGGGGATCGGGCCCTGGGGGTTTGCGAGCGGTTGCGGGTTGCGGTGTTCAAGTACCCCTGGAGCCAGCTTCACCCTGAACTTAAAGTCACCATCAGCCTAGGTTTTGCCGGCCGCGACGGCGAGCCAACCGCCCAGGCCGTGCTGGCTCGAGCCAAACACTTCCAGGCCGAGGCTAAAAACTCGGGCCGCAACCAGACCTTTCCCGGCATGTACTACTGAAGTGAGGTGAGGAAGCGTGTTCGGCCGTGCTCCGGAGCTTTTCAGAAGCCTTCTTGGCCGCTCCGAACCGACGCTGCGCTACGCTATAGCGGTTCTTGCAGCCTTGTTCTTTTTAGGCTGGCTGATTTTCGAGCTGGCCCAGGCCTTTTGAGAAAGCCTGTGGGCGTGGGGCTGATGTATACTGGGTTGTGGCGTAGACCGGGAAGAGTAGGCTGGCCGCGCCCACAGCAAGGGTGCTCCACCGGCTGAGAGGGCACCTGGAAACGCACCAGCCGAACGTCGCCCGCGAGCCTGCAGGAAGAACAGCCAACTGGCCCAGTAGAGCCTGCCGGGGGTGCCCGTTACAGCACATGTTGAGCGCCTGAAGCCCTGCTGGCGCTTCGGGAAGCGCGGTGGTACCGCGGGGTTTTCCTCGTCCGTGCAGCAAAGCCTGCAGGGGCGCTTTTGTTTATAGGGCGAGGTGAGGATGAGGGAGCAGCGGAAAGGCTGGAGGCCAGCACCAAGGTGGGCGGTGTGCATGACGAACCGATCGCACGCGCTTCTTTTCCAGCAACGTTAGGGAGGTGCTATGAACGATATTCCCAGGGAATGGCAGCTCGAGCCCCATTATGAACCCGGCCTCTACTGGTTCAGCCGGGAGCCACAGCCCCTCAAGCTGCTAGGGGAGGAAATACCGGCCACAGAGTCGGAGGAGTACCCCGGCTGGTACTTTCTTCAGCGCGGCGACCCCATGCGAATTGTGGATAGCCTCGAGGAGGCCCTGGCCGCCCTGAAGTCCCGCCTCAAGCACTGGAACATGGAAGACTTGCTGGGCCGACCTGCGCCCATTGAGGTTAGCAATAAAGTCCGCAAGCAGATGGTCATCGAGTTGCTCAATACCCCCATCGCCACCCCCCCGCCCGACTACGACCCCGACCGGGACGCGCCGCTACCCCCCTTGCTTTCGTGCAAATGGGAGCTGGGCGGCTACCTGCCGGCGCGGATCGAGATTCTGCCGGGGGCGATCCGGTTTGCGGCGCCGCCGGGGGAACCGGGTGCGAGGTAGCACGGGCGCGGGAGGCGGCCGTACACTGCAGGGGACAGTTCGTTCGGAACGAAAGGACCCCTCAATGCGTGAAGTTGTGATTGTAGATGCGGTGCGGACACCGCTCGGCCGCCGGGGCGGTGTGCTCAGCAAGAACCACCCGGTGGAGACCTCGGCGCTGCTGCTCCAGGCGCTGGCGAAGCGGAACAATCTTGACCCGGAGATGGTCGACGACGTGATCTACGGGTGCGTCTCGGAGGTTGGGGCGCAATCGACGAACCTGGCGCGGAACATCGTGCTGACGGCGCGGTGGCCGTACACGATCCCGGGGGTGACGCTGGACCGGCAGTGCAGCTCGGGGCAGCAGGCGGTGCACTTCGCGGCGAACCAGATCGCCTCGGGGGTGCACGATGTGGTGGTGGCCGGCGGGACGGAGTGGATGTCGCAGATTCCGCTGGGCGCGAACATCGGGCAGGGGCTGGGCTTCCCGTTCACGGATGCGATGCGGGAACAGTATGACCTGAGCAGCCAGGGCATCGCGGCGGAGCGGATCGCGGAGAAGTGGGGCATTACCCGCGAGGAGGCGGACGAGTTCGCGGTCGAGAGCCAGGCGAAGGCCGCCCGGGCGCAGGCGGAAGGCCGCTTCAAGAACGAGATGATCCCGGTGCCGGGCAAGAAGAAGATCAAGAAGGAGGACGGCACCGAGGAGTGGGAGGACGCCATCATCGACTTCGATGAGGGGATCCGGCCCGGCACGACGGTGGAGGTGCTGGCGCAGCTGAAGACG
>Ga0101943_1000535_pt1 | contig 58707 bp, 54 predicted proteins | sample DewCreD2012metaG_5_FD_75244 | JGI IMG/M metagenome (GOLD analysis project Ga0101943, IMG submission 75244) | Hot spring sediment bacterial and archeal communities from British Columbia, Canada, to study Microbial Dark Matter (Phase II) - Dewar... ... | reverse complement strand
CGTATTACAAGATTTGCAGGAAGGCTATATTTCTCTTTGACTTCTCGATAACAAAGATGCTGAATTTTAACCTTGTTAGAAGTTTTATTCTCAATAGAAACCTTAAGGATATCATTACAGGCCTTGGAGAATTTAATCAGGGTATCATGGAGAACTGGCTTAATGCCTTCACGAACTTCGAGTTTGCATTTAACTGTTTTAACAAGTTCTACCTTGTTCAAAATATCACATATTACAAATTTTAAATAAAGGAGGGCAATTCCTCCCACCACCGAAGCCGTGGAATTCCTTGCCTGATTTCTGTGATATAACACCTTGACTCTACAAAGCAAAAGGGGTAATTTAAAATTAGGACAAACCTAGTAGAGAGGGGGGAGGTTTTATGTCAGTTAAAGTTGGGATAAACGGCTTTGGACGAATCGGAAGACATGTGCTTAGAATAGGGCTTCAGAGAAAAGGGTTAGAATTTGTAGGGATAAACGATATAACAGACGCCAGAACTCTTGCACATCTCTTTAAATATGATTCAGTTTTTGGACCCTACAAGGGAGAGGTTAGATCCGAAAACAACCACATATTGGTAGATGGAAAAGCAATAAGGGTGTTTTCAGAAAGAGAACCCAAAAACATACCCTGGGAAGAAGTAGAAGCCAACATAGTGGTAGAGGCAAGTGGACTGTTTACATCTAGAGAAGCAGCCTCAGCTCACCTTCGTGGCACGGTAAAGAAAGTTATAATCACTGCACCAGCAAAGGGAGAAATAGATTTTACCACCGTCCTTGGTGTAAACCACCTTAACTACAACCCTTCTACACACCATGTTATATCAAACGCATCCTGCACCACAAACTGCTTTGCGATGATAGTTAAGGTACTTCACGAAAACTTTAAAATAAAAAGGGGTGAGATGACCACAATACACTCGTACACAAACGATCAAAGGATACTTGATGCTCCACATAAGGACCTAAGAAGAGCAAGAGCAGCAGCACTCTCTATAATACCAACAAGCACAGGTGCTGCCAGAGCAATAGAGTTAATATTTCCCGAGCTAAAGGGAAAGTTAAGCTCGGTTGCAATGAGGGTTCCAACTCCGGATGTATCGGTGGTTGATTTTACATGTGAGGTTGAAAAGAATACCTCGGTAGAAGAGGTTAACTCAAAGTTCAAGGAAGCTGCAGAAGGGGAACTCAGAGGCTATTTAAGGTACGTGGATGAGCCACTTGTTTCATCAGATTTCATAGGTGATTCCCACTCTGCAGTGTTTGATGCATCCCTTACCTCCGTTGTAGATGGCAACTTGGTTAAGGTTATTGGATGGTATGATAACGAGTATGGATACTCATCAAGGGTTGTGGATCTCATAGAGTTTATAGGGGAGAGGCTGTAATGCCAAAGATGGTAATATCTGACGTACCAGATGAAGAATACGAAGGAAGGCGCGTATTTGTCAGGGTTGATTTTAACGTTCCTATAAGGGATGGTGTAATCAGTGAAGACTACAGAATAAGAAGAGCAATTCCCACTATAGATTACTTGATAGATAAAGGAGCAAGAATAATCCTTGCCTCCCATCTTGGAAGACCAAAGGGTATATTTATACCGGATCTTTCCTTAAAGCCAGTTTCTTATCGGCTTTCCGAGCTTTTAGGGAAACCAGTAAAGTTTATCGGTAAAGTAATAGGAAATGAGGTAAAGCTGGAGATAGAAGAGCTTCAAAACGGTGAGGTTATGCTCCTTGAAAACCTTAGATTCCATAAAGAAGAAACCGATAACGACCCCAACTTTGCAAAAGAGTTGGCATCACTTGCAGACATATATGTAAACGATGCCTTTGGAACCTCACATAGAAAGCATGCCTCTACCTACGGAATGGCTTTTTACTTTAACCTGAGACTGGCAGGTTTTCTGCTCAATCGAGAGTTAAAGTTCCTTACAAGGATAAGGGAGAATCCAGAGCACCCCTTTGTTGTAATTGTTGGTGGAGCAAAGATAAAGGATAAGATACATGCCTTAAAAAACCTTCTTGAGAAGGCAGATAAAGTTCTTATTGGAGGAGGAGTAGCCTACACCTTCTTAAAAGCTAAAGGAGTAGGAGTTGGAGACTCGCTAACTGAAGACGAAATGATTGGATGGGCAGAGGAGGCACTTAAGAACTACGGCGATAAGATATTGCTACCTGTTGACCACGTGGTTGCAGAAAGTATAGAGAAAAGGAAAACCTATATGATTGTAGATGAGGAGATCCCTGCTGGTTTTAAAGGCTTTGATATAGGTCCTAAAACCGTAAGAAAGTACACATCTGAAATAAAAGGTATGGGTTCTATTTTCTGGAATGGTCCCATGGGGGTTTTTGAGATAGAAGAGTTTTCGGTAGGGACAACCCATATAGCCCGTGCTATTGCTCTTGCTACATGGCGTGGGGCAACAACCGTAGTTGGCGGGGGAGAAACAATATCAGCCATAAGAAAAGCAGAGGTTCTGGACTCAGAGATCGTTCACATATCAACAGGTGGTGGAGCTTTACTTGAATTCCTTGGTGGAGAAGAACTCCCTGGGATTTCCATTTTAAATGACAAAGTTGCCTGAAAAAGCCTGTATTTAAAGGACAAAAAACAAAAAGGGGGTGGAAAAAATGGCACAGGTTAAGGTTAAAGAAGATATAGATTTTATAGTAGAGCTACTTGGTGATGAAGCAGATTACCTACTAAATCACGAATGCAAAACAATACCAAAAGAGCACCTTCATCTACCAGGTCCTTCTTTTGTAGATGAGGTGCTTGGTCCCTCTGACAGACCACCTGCAGTTCTTAGAAATATGCAACTTCTTTTTAATACCGGTCGACTAGCAGGCACTGGTTATCTCTCCATACTACCTGTAGATCAGGGGGTTGAGCACTCTGCAGGAGCCTCATTTGCTCCAAACCCAATCTATTTTGATCCTGAAAACATAGTTAAGCTTGCCATAGAGGGGGGTTGTAATGCAGTTGCTTCTACACTTGGGGTACTGGGATCGGTTGCAAGGAAATACGCACATAAGATTCCATTTATAGTAAAGATAAACCACAATGAGCTGCTTTCCTATCCAAATAAGTATGACCAGATACTGTTTGCAAGCGTTGATCAGGCATTTCAAATGGGGGCGGTAGGAGTTGGAGCCACAATCTACTTCGGTTCTCCCGAGAGCAACCGTCAGATTCAAGAGATATCAAAAGCTTTTCACTATGCACACAGTCTGGGTCTCGTTACCATACTCTGGGCATATCTTAGAAACCCAGCCTTTAAAACAAGCGATGCGGACTATCACGTATCGGCTGATCTGACCGGACAGGCAAACCACCTGGGGGTAACGATTGAAGCCGATATAATAAAGCAAAAACAGGCTGAGAACAACGGAGGCTTTAAGGCACTTAAGTTTGGAAAAACAGATGAGAGGGTTTACACAGAACTAACATCTGACCATCCCATAGACCTCACGCGATATCAGGTGGTAAACTGCTACATGGGAAGAGCTGGCTTGATTAACTCAGGAGGAGAATCCGGCAAAAACGACCTAGCTCAGGCTGTCCGAACAGCAGTTATCAACAAGAGGGCAGGGGGAATGGGACTTATATCGGGTCGTAAGGCATTTCAGAAACCAATGAAAGATGGTATAGAGCTTCTTCACGCCATTCAGAACGTATACCTTAACAAGGACATAACCATAGCCTAGTTACAGAAAAAACCAAGTATGGAGACAAATGCCGGGCTTTTTCACCCGGCATTTGTTAATAACGCTTTTCGTAAACAAGAAGGGGGTTTTCTATGCCCGAACCTTTTTGCTTTGCCTTTTAGTTTTGGACTGGGTTGCCCTGACCTTCTTATCAAACTTGTATGCAAATGGGTCTTCAATATCGGGATGAAAGAGTTTAAAGTGATTTAGATGCATATCCGTATAGGCACCCGGTGGATAGTATTTATCGTAGAACTCTAAATCTATATGCTGTGCCTGAAACACAAGGCGCATAAACATGGGGTCTATAAAAGCTGGAAATCTTCCATAGGTATCGTATATGTAGTTGGCAACGTCTTTAACGATCTGGGTAGTCGTTTTTGTTGGACGGGGAGCTTTCATAAGGTGTTTATCAGGCTCCAGATAGGCAAAAGGTTTATCTGGTTTCCATGCTTCTTCCTTGTGTTCAAGGAAAGCATCAACGGCTTCACTCATATCCTTATAATAGGGTGGACAGTACCCCTCCATTACACCATCCCTTCCAACAGGTATTGTCTGAGGAGGTTCGATAACACCTTTTTTGGGCTGGATAAATCTAAATCCAAGTCCTCTGAACAACTCAGGGGCTGCCCCTAGGGCAAACCTTGGAATGAATCCGCTAAAAGTCCACCCAGCAAGGCCAAGGGCCTGAAGGGCAAGGCTCATGTTTTGACATATAAAGGCCTGCTCAACATTTAACCCAGTAAGGATCCTTACCTCCAAATCAAATAGAGAGAGCCTAACATTCTCTTTAATCCTGCCTTTCTTTATCCAGTGATCCTGCCCTGCAGGTTTTCCTGTAAGGTCATCTATAATGGTAAATCCATAAGAATGGCTACAGTAGAGGTGCAGGAGGTTAATGTACTCCTCAGTTACATCCGTTACCGGAATAAATACCGTTGTTCCAGGTTTGTTTGTATTCCATTGATTGAACTCAAAAAGCCCAGGCATACGGTCTGGTAGCTGTGCCCTTCCATCCTCAAGCTTTACCAGACTTTCCCTGTAAAGCTCAAGGATTCGCTGCATCTTCTCTTCACGACTCATCTTAAAAAACATATCGACCTCGTGTTTTTGGGGAAGCATTTTCTTTACATTTACAAAGTAAAGCCCCTTGTCGTTTGTAAAGAATAGCTCCGTTCCGTGGTTGTTACAGGCAGAAGGCCAAGTACGTCCGGTCCACTGACAAAGAAGGTCTATACCAGTCTCCGGAGGCAGATCCGCAAGGCATAGACCTGTAAGCCCTGTTCCCGCCCACACAAGTAAAGCCTCCTCCATCTCATCCAAAGGTATTGGAGGGGCAGAAGATTTAAACTCAAGAGAACTGTCCTTTAACTCCATCCCCAAACCAAACCTGCGAGAACGACGATGCAAAATGGAATCAAAAAGTGGGTATTTTAATGCTGCCTCATATCCCTTATTGAGAAAAGAATTTCCCTTCTTACTCATGATTTTCCTCCCGAGTAGTGAGTTTAAAGAATTTAAAATAAAATAGGATAAAAAGCAAACTTTATTATAATATTAGCAAAATAAGAATTAAAAAACAAACAGGGTTTTTATTTTTATCTGGATAACATAAGCACCGAGATTATAGCAAGAAAAACCCCCACTGCTTCCCTGAGCTCCAACTCCTCTTTAAGGAAAGCAACGGAAAGAAGAACCGTAACAGCAGGATAAAGAGCCGTTAACGGAACAAACACAGAAAGTCTAACGGAATCTAAAGCAAGTATAAAAAGCACCGTTCCAACACCCCAGCTAAGACCCATAAGAAGAGCAGGGTAGTTAATGTGAAAATCGGTAAATATATCTCCTCTCTTTAAGAGAACAAACACAGCTAAAACAACCAATGTTCCCATTCCCTCAAACAGGTATACCCGATATGGGGTATCTTTAAAAAGAGCAATCTTTCCAAAAAAGCTACCGATCCCCCAGAGAAACATAACAAAAATGCCAATTATAACCCATCCTTTCATTACCATCACCTAAAATAACTATTTTAAAACCTTACTAGAACAAAAGCTCTAAAAAATTCTAACCCTAAAATCACCCAAAAGTATTATTGATTTAAAAACATAGAAAGGACAATAATTCCCACATAAAAACAAAAAAGGAGGTAAATACACAATGAAAAGACTTAAATCCATTTTTGCCCTCTCCTTTGTACTTATGCTTATTTCATCAACAGGTTTTACTACAGAAACTAGCAGTAAAGTAAACATCAACAAAGCCACAATCCAAGAGCTTACTCAGCTACCTGGTATAGGAGAGTCCACAGCTAAAAACATAGTCGCATATAGAGAAAAAGTTGGCGGATTCAAGACAATAGATGAGATAAAAAACGTAAAGGGAATAGGGGAGAAGAAGTTTGAAAGAATAAAAGACCTTATAACTATAGAAGACAAGCCTAAAGAAAAACAAAACCCATAAATATCACCCAATCTACCGGTTATTACCGGTGGATTGGGTTAAGTTAACCTACTTACCACTAGGTAATAAGCCTTTTTCTTCCTCAATTTCCGACAACATTCTTTTTCTACGCCAGTCTTTAATTGCAAGCTTTACCGTTGTAAGACCAAGGGTAGCACATGAAGGACGGGCCATAGCAAGTTCCTTACCTATTATATCCGATATGACATCTGGGCCCATAGACTCTACCTCTTCTACGGTTTTATCCTTAACTATATCGGTAACTATAGATGTTGCTGCCTGGCTAACTATACATCCCTCCCCTTCAAAAGATATATCCTCTATTTTCCCCTGTTCACCTACTTTTAAGTAAACCGTAACAATATCACCACAACCAGGGTTTCCACCCTTTTGAACAACATGAGCATCTTCTATAGAGCCATAGTTTCTTGGGCTCTCGTAATGGTCAAGTATAAACGTCATTAACTCTTCTCTGTCCATCTGCATTAACCTTAAACTATACTATATCTAATAAAGGTTATCAACTTATAAAAGTATGCACCCTAGTATACTAGGGTGCATACTTTGTCTGATCTTATCGTTTGCTTAACTAAGGCTTCTCAATAGGAGCCCTTACAAGGTTACCCCATTCTGTCCATGAGCCATCATAGTTTCTTACGTTTTTAAAACCCAGTAGATAGGTCAGAACAAACCAGGTATGTGATGACCTTTCTCCAATTCTACAGTAGGCAATTATATCGTCATCTGGTTTAAGACCTATCTCTCCCTCATATATAGCCTTTAGCTCATCAGCCGATTTAAATGTGCCATCCTCATTTGCTGCACGTCCCCAAGGAACATTCTTTGCTCCCGGTATGTGTCCTCCTCTCAAAGCTCCCTCTTGCGGATAGTTTTCCATATGGAGTAGCTCTCCCGTATACTCCTTTGGAGAGCGAACATCAATTAGCGGTTTTTTAGCTTCTATGTGCTTCATAACGTCGTCTCTAAAGGCCCTTATAAGTTTTTCATTAAACTCTGTTACCTTATATGTGGTCTTTGGATACTTGGGTACCTCCTTGGTTAAAGGCCGCCCCTCTTCTATCCACTTCTGCCTGCCCCCATTCATAATTAGGCACTTTTTATGTCCAAACAACTTAAACGCCCAGAACGCATAACAGGCCCACCAGTTGCTCTTATCACCGTAGAAAACTACAGCTGTATCGTTTGAAATCCCCTTCTCTGACATTAGCTTTTCAAAGTCTTCCTTGCTTATATAATCCCTTATAACGGGATGTTGAAGCTCAGTTTGCCAATCTATCTTTACAGCCCCCGGAATATGACCTATATCATAGAGAAGAACATCTTCATCTGATTCGACTATCCTAACATCTGGGTCGTTTAAATGCTCAGCGACCCACTGTGTACTAACCAAAACCTCAGGATGTGCATACTCTGCCATAGCCATCTCCTTTTTTGTAAATTTTACTGATTGGTAATTTCTTTATCTTGGAAGTTTTTAGCAAAATACATACCAAATCTAAGCACTTTATTTTACTCAATTTTTTTACAAAGTCCACAGAAAAAACTGGTTATGAAATAACCAATATGTATAGGAATTTTACAGTGTAACTTAAAATAAGGGGTTCTTTATTTACCTGACTTATGCTATGATGGAGATAAAACCCCTTGTAAGGAGGGAAGGTATGTTAGAGAATCTAAAGGTTAGAGATTTAATAGGGAAAAGAGATAAGATATACTCGGTAGAGGCAAGCGACACAACAGATGTAGCAGCAAGGAAACTCCAGAGTTTTAAGGTTAGAACGATTGGTGTTACAAAAAACGGAGGCCTTGTTGGTGTTATGGGACAGAGTGATCTTGCCAACAAAGTTGTAGCAATGAACAGGCACCCCTCGGAGGTGAGGGTCTCTGAAATAATGAGTACCAATATAATAACTGTACACCTTAATACTTCCTTTTTTGAGTGTTTGGAACTTATGGACAGGCATCACATATCGCATCTGGTAATCCTTGATGATATAGGAAAGTACCATGGTATGCTTTCCTGGTGGGATCTCCAGCAAAGGCTTATAAAAGAGCTCAGATATCAGGTTGATTTGCTCAAAGAATACGCTTTCGGCCCACACTACTCTGCTTCGCTAGAGTACGGTAAGGAGAAATAGCCATAGTCAAGCTTAATCAAACTCGACTACCCTTATCCCTTCAGGGTCAAACTCCTGAAGTAGGGCAATCTCTTCCGGAGTTGGGGGAGGAGTAAAGGGAGCAGGGTGTACAGGAAATGCAGTGTTTTCAGCAACCTCCTTATAACTTGAGTACGGATGAATGCTTTCTAAAACAAGTCCCTCTTTGCCCTCTCTTTTAAAGACAGCCAGTGAGGTTACAACCCTATAGAGATTTCCACCTGCAGTAACAACCGGACATCTTTCAACAAGTGTACGTTTATCATGTTTTGTTCTCCATAGGATTACACGTTTTGAGTTTGGATAAATAAGGGCACTACCCGCTCCTCCTGTAAACTGAATTTTTACCCTTCCCTTAACTTCATCAGGTAGAAAACTCAGGTTAAAGTTTCCGTATTTGTCTATCTGCACACCTGAGAGAAACGCAACGTCGAGCTCACCCCTTGCAGACATATCAAATATCTCTGCAAGTGTTAACGAAGCACTTCCCTCTCTGGCAATCTCATAATGAACGGTTGAAAGTGGAGGAAAAGAGGGGTCAGGATTAACCCTACCAGGAATATTAAGCCAGATGAGGTCCGGATTATACAGTTTCTTTGCAAGCCAGATAGCAAAAAAGGGAAGATTTGAAGCAACCCCCATAAAGACGTTCTCAGCATCTTTAAGAAGCCGTGCCATGGTTACAATCATTGTATTGGCAATCAGAAGCTTCCTCTCTCTATCCATTTAAACACCAAAAAATCTTATGGGTTAACATCATCCAGATACCTCTTTAATCCCTCAAGGTCCCTTATAGAAAGGTATCTTTTCAAGTGTTCAGAAGAGTAGTCATAGTACGGGTAACATGCCCCAGGGGATGCTCCACCCGGCACCTCAACAACAGCTCTAACCTTAAATCCTGGAATAACAACCAGGTCCAACTCACGTTTTATATCCTCCTTAGAAACCACCTTCTCTGTTGTCAGCACTATGTTTCTTGCAGCCCTTGACATAATTAGATCCTCATATACAGGACCATAGATAACTGCGTTACCTTCCTCATCAGCCTTATGAACATGAAGCACAGCCCAATCGGGATAAATAGCAGGAACAGTAAGAACCTTTCCCTCTCCGTATGGATTCTCAATCTCCTTGAATTTGTTAACCAGATAGCTGTTTCCCAGGCTCGCAATAGGCATAAAAGGTATGCCAAATGCTGCAGCCCTAAGACTAGCAATTACTGTGTAACAAGAGTTTTCCTCAAACCGAACCCTTCCATCTTCCACAGCCTTGCGGAAATTTGGTGCAAGGCCAAACTCAGCTTCAAAACTTACAAATCCCGCTGCAATCTCATCAACACAGCCTGCAAATGAGAGTAGATCAAAATCGTAGTTTGCAGCAGTTTTCATAACCTTAAGCTCCCTTTTTCCTTGACGAGCCAGCTCCCTTATAAAAGCTGCTGGTATACGCTGCAGTAAAAGACCTCCTATGGCAAGCCTATCCCCATCAGATACCAAAGAAGCTGCTTCCTTAAGTGTTTTAACTTTACCCATTTCCAAAACCCCTGTTTCTTTATACCTTAAAGGTTATCATAATAACATACCCTGTGAAAGCCCATAAGTACCCAATTAAGTATGGACTTTACAAAAAAAAGGGCTAAAATTTAGCTTAGCTGGAGGAAAATATGCTAAAGGTTTTACTCGTTGAAGACGAAGATAACGTGAGAGAGCTTTACTATAAATACCTGCGTTTGAAAAACTACAATGTTGAAACAGCTATAGATGGAGCCGATGCACTTGCCAAGGTAGTTTTTTTTAAACCCGATGTCATAGTTCTCGATATAATAATGCCCAAGCTAAACGGCATTGAGGTTTTAAAGATACTAAAAAAAGACAACGAGCTAAAAAACATACCGGTACTCATGCTATCTGGCGTTTCTGAGATAAACAGGATCAAAGAGTGTCTAGAGCTAGGAGCACTGGGATACATAATAAAAGGCTCATCACCAGAAGAGATGGTAACAAAGATAAAGCATCTTATTGATTTAAAGAAACAAAGTGCTGCTTAATCTGTATTACCTTGTCAAATATACGCTCCGCTATCTCAGACTTTGTTAAAAGGGGGAGTTCTTCAACCTTTCCCCATCTGTCCACAAAATACACTATGTTTGTATCTTTCTCAAAACCTGCTCCTGACTTTGATACATCATTTGCCACAATCAGGTCTAATTTCTTTACCCTGAGTTTGGTAAGAGCATTTTCTATTACATTTTCCGTCTCAGCTGCAAAACCAACAACTATCTTGTTGTCTTTTCTTCTCCCGACTTCAAGAAGTATATCTGTGGTTCTGACCAACTCCAGGACAAGCTTCTTTGCACGTTTACTTATCTTACCCTCAAATGTGTTTACGGGTGTGTAATCACCAACAGCTGCTGCTTTTATAACGATCGTTGCCCACTCAAGATTATCCATTACAGCCTCATACATATCAGATACAGTCACAGCCTCAACAAACTTAACGCCTCTAGGGGGGGTAAGGTATGTTTTTCCCGATATAAGAACCACCTCAGCCCCTCTTAACCAACCGGCGCGTGCAATAGCGTATCCCATCTTTCCGGTTGAAGGATTCGATATAAAACGTACAGAATCTATAAACTCCCTTGTTGGACCTGCAGTAACAAGCACTCTCTCCCCTGTAAGATCCTTTGGAGAAAATACCCTTTCTATCTCCTCAACTATATCTCCCACTTCCGGTAATCGTCCCTTCCCTTCCCACCCACAGGCAAGTTCTCCCTCAGATGGTTCTATCACTATAAAACCTCGTTTCTTGAGTTTCTCAAGGTTTTCCTGAACCACCCGGTTGTTGTACATATTTACGTTCATAGCCGGAAACAATATAACAGGAGCTCTGGTTGCAAGTAAAAGCGTTAAAAGAAGGTTATCTGCCATACCCGCAGAGGCCTTTCCGATAAAGTTGGCTGTAGCAGGAGCAATCACAACAAGGTCTGCACTGTCAGCAAGGCTTATATGCCCGATCTCCGATTCCCAAGACGGATCAAAAGCCTCAACAGCAACACGGTTTCCAGAAAGAGTCTGAAAGGTAAAAGGAGATACAAACCTTGTAGCGTTTTTTGTCATAACCACCTGTACAGTGGCCTGCTCTTTTACAAGCCTTCTTACAAGCTCACATGTCTTATAAGCCGCAATTCCACCTGTAACGCCTACAACTATCTTTTTGCCTGCAATTCTGGACATGATACGGAAGTTCCCTATATGAAGTAATTATAAGCTAAAGTAAAAACTTAAAACAGATTCTTATCGGTTACCGCTCCCTCTGAAGCAGAGGTAACAAGCTTTGCATACTTTGCAAGAACACCGTTTTTTACCTTTGGTCTTGGTCTCTTCCAATTAGCTAACCTCTCCTTAATTTCCCTTGAAGGTATATCCAGATTGATCTCCCTTTTCTGTGCATCAATTACTATGGGATCTCCGTTTTTTACAACAGCTATCACACCACCCTCATAAGCCTCCGGAGTAATGTGCCCTACAACAAAACCATGTGTGCCTCCAGAGAACCTCCCATCCGTAATAAGTGCAACGTCTTTACCCAATCCCCTGCCCATAACAGCAGAGGTTGGTCCCAACATTTCCCTCATTCCCGGTCCACCCTTTGGGCCCTCATAGCGAACCACAATAACGTGGCCTTTCTTTACCCTTCCACTCAAAATGGCCTTTAAGCATGCCTCTTCAGAATCAAATACTATTGCTCTACCCCTAAACCTTAAACCCTCCTTACCTGTTATCTTTGCAACTGCTCCCTCAGGAGCCAAGTTACCATAGAGTATCACAATATGGCTGTCCTTTTTTATAGGATTGTCAAACGGGGCCACAATCTGCTGTCCTGGGGGATAGGGTTTAACATCTCTTAGGTTTTCCTCAAGAGTTTTACCGGTAACTGTTATGCAATCACCGTGCAGAAGCCCTTTATCAAGTAGCATCTTCATTAAAGGTGTGAGCCCACCAATCTCACAGAACTGGGACATAAAGTACCTTCCACTCGGCTTTAGGTCAGCAAGTACCGGAACCCTTTTCCCAATCCTTGTAAAGTCGTCGAGAGAAAGCCTTACACCAGCTGCATGAGCCATAGCAATAAGATGCAAAACAGCATTTGTAGAACCACCCAAAGCAACCACAACGGTTATTGCGTTTTCAAATGCCTTTTTTGTCATTATATCCCGTGGGCAAATACCATTTTTAATAAGGTTCATAACTGCAACACCAGCATTAAAGCAGTCCATATTTTTATCCTGTGATATGGCTGCCTGAGCTGAGCTATTTGGAAGGCTCATCCCAAGAGCCTCAATTGCAGAAGCCATTGTGTTTGCAGTGTACATGCCCCCACATGAGCCAGGACCGGGTATTGCACAGGATTCTATAGATTTAAGTTCCTCATCCGTAAGTTTACCACTTGCATAAGCACCCACAGCCTCAAAAACGGAAACTATATCCACCGGCTGCCCACAGTAAAGACCGGGCATTATAGTCCCCCCGTAAACGAAAACAGATGGACGATTAAGGCGCGCCATAGCAATAAGACAGCCGGGCATGTTTTTATCACATCCTCCAATAGCTATAACCCCATCGAAGCCCTCCGCTCCCACAACCGTTTCAATAGAGTCAGCAATAACCTCCCTTGACACAAGAGAGTAACGCATACCGGGAGTTCCCATGGATATACCATCCGAGACGGTAATGGTATTAAAAACCACCGGTTTACCACCCGACTCACTTACACCAAGAGCTGCCTGGTTAGCAAGCTTATCTATGTGCATGTTACACGGCGTAACCATACTCCAGGTAGAAGCAATTCCAACTACAGGTTTTGAAAAATCCTCCTCGCTAAACCCAACTGCACGAAGCATGGCACGGCTTGGAGCCCTCTCAGGCCCTTCTACGTATATGGAAGAGTACCTTCTCAGGTTAACTTTGGAATCTGTAGATGCCCTTTTTTTCAAAGTAGACTCTCCTCCTATCTTTTGGTTATTTTATTATCCACCGGATAGAAAACCATGTCAATTTTTTAGCAACAAAACGGCATTGATTTAATCTAAGAGATAATGATATAAATTAGGGAAGGGGGTAAAAAGAGCATGGAACCGTTTATAAAAACCGTATTTGCAGGAATACTTGGAACACTTGGAATGAGCATACTTATGTGGATTATTACACGCTCAGGGCTAGCAAATGCAGATATGATAAGGGCAATTGGCAGTATTTTTACACGCTCTTACGAAAACGCTTTTGTTCCAGGTTTGATCGTCCATTTTGGTGTTGGCTCTATAATAGGCTTTTTTTACATACTGCTTATTAATCTGCTTTCTCCCCAATCCCTGATATCCTTTATAAGCACAGGAGCCATGATTGGGTTATTTCACGGGGTTGCTTTTAGCTTTCTTCTAGTTGTTTCCGTGGCTGAGCACCACCCACTGGAAAGGTTTCGTGAAGCAGGATTTGAGGTTGCTATAGCCCACCTCTTAGGACACGTGGTTTACGGACTCATAGTGGGAGCAGTAGCAGGCATTCTACAGATAAGGTTGTTTTAAAAGAAAAAGACCTAAAGTCCAAAGGATTTGAATAGATATAGGCCACGTTATATACTTTGGAAAGCATGTCAAAGGTGCGATTTGTTAAAGTAGCAACGGTTGATGAAATACCCCCTGGAACCGGAAAGCTTGTTATGGGGCCTTTTGAAAAACCCATTGCTCTTTTTAACGTAAATGGTGAGTTTTTTGCAATAAACTACATTTGCCCACATATGGGAGGACCATTAGGAGAGGGAAAGCTTACAGGCTATATTGTAGCTTGTCCCTGGCATGGTTGGACCTTTGATGTCAGAACAGGTTTTCCTGATCACCCAGGTGGGCACTCGGTTTCAGCCTATGAAGTTAAGGTTGAAGGTAATGAAGTATTTGTAGGATGGCTTAAAAAGGTTAAAACCTGATTTTAAGCTGGCTGGGGGACTAGGATTCGAACCTAGACTAATGGGTCCAGAGCCCATCGTCCTGCCATTAGACGATCCCCCAGTTTAATTTCTAGTATCTATAATAATTATTCCGGAGTCAAGTTCTTTTCTAAAGAAAAAGTATTTGATAGAATTTAAACTATCCAGTCATTTATAACCAAGCAAGGAGGAAAGGGTGCATGCCTGCTATGATGATAACGGTAAGGGCAAAAACAAAAGAAGAGCTAAAAAAAAAGGTGGCAAGGAAACTCAAGGAAGCAGCAAGAAGAGGTCTTCAATACGTTAAACAGGGCTATAGCGATAGCAGAGTAAAGAAGGTAAAGGGCGGATACGAAATAGAGCTATGGGTTCATTCCTAAAACTTTAAAGGAAGTGGCTTAAACCATGGCCAAACTAGAGACCTTTAAAAACCGGTATCAAGGCAGGGAGTACGAAATTGAGATAACCTGTCCGGAGTTTACCTGCCTTTGCCCAATAACAGGACAGCCTGACTTTGCGGTAATAAGAATCAAATACGTACCTGATGAACTCTGTATAGAGTTAAAATCCCTTAAACTCTACATCTTCTCCTACAGAAACGTTGGAGAATTCCACGAACACGTTACAAACAAGATCCTAGATGATATAGTTGAGGCATGCAAACCCATAAGGGCAGAGGTAATAGGGGATTTTAATGTAAGGGGAGGTATAAAAACGGTTGTAAAAGCAACGTATTCAAGGGATAAGGACAGCAGGTAAACAATAAAAGAAGAGGGTTTCCATCCATAGAAAAAATTAAGCCTGCAAAAGGAGAAAATGAAAACGGGAGAGAATGTCCGATATGTGGTATGAGTATAAGAAGCGGATACGATACGGAAAGGGGTAGGATAGTTGTATGTGAGAACTATCCAAAATGCTCTTATTTAAAAGTTATAGGGAGAAAGGTTGAAAAAGAACAATCAAAATAGAGGACATGCTCCTTAAACTTCAGATACTGATATCATCAATTGTCATACTCTTAATAATATCCATTGCCCTAGCCGCCCCATATATCTCTCCCTACGGGTTTGACGAAACCGATTTTGCAAATGCACTCAAACCACCCAGCAAAAAACACATCATGGGAACAGACCAGGAGGGAAGAGACCTCTTTAGCAGGATACTTTATGGCGCCAGGGTCTCTATAGCAGTTGCAGTTGGAACTGCTGTAGTTGCTCTCCTAATAGGTACCACATATGGGGCAATTTCAGGATACATTGGAGGAAAAACAGATGAAGCTATGATGAGGATTGTTGATGTTTTCTACTCTCTTCCTGATCTTCTCCTTGTGGTTCTTATAACCCTGCTTGTAGGAAAGGGAGTAGAGGGAATCGTTGTGTCACTTAGTCTAACAGCGTGGATGAGGGTTGCAAGGATTGTAAGGGCAAGCGTAATCCAGATAAAAAACATAGCATTTATCGAATCGGCAAAGAGCCTTGGGGCATCACCGCTTAGAATATTTACGGTACACATTTTACCAAATATACTGAGCCCTATTATAGTAACCCTTACTTTCTCCATACCGTATGCAATAATAGCTGAATCAACACTTAGCTTTCTTGGAATAGGTATCTCTCCCCCTCAGGCAAGTTGGGGAACGCTTGCAAGCACAGGTTGGCAAGGAATAAGGGCTTTTCCCCATCTTATAATCTTTCCAAGCCTTGCAATATTTATAACAGCTTTTTCCTTCAACCTGCTTGGTGAGGGACTAAGAGACATTCTTGACCCACAAACAAAAAGGAGGTAAATGTGAAACAAAAAAAAACCCTAAAGCCTTTGTTTGTTTTTAGTATTTGTCTCCTTTTGGTAATCCCTCTAACCCCCAAGGTTTTAGCAGATATAAACTGCCAGTGGCTGGTAAATCAAACACCGGATAAATCACCGGATGAAAGATACAAAAAAGGCTACTGTCTTATACAGCTTGGAAGGTTCGAAGAAGGTGTTGCCCTGCTTAGAAGGCTACAGAAGGAGCTTCCCATAATCTCAGACTATGTACTTTACTATATAGGCGTTGGAGAAAAAGAGCAGGGAAAGCTTGAGGAAGCAGAAAAAACACTTAGCACCTTACTGGCAAACTATCCAGAAACTGGTGTTAGAAAAAGAGCACTTATAAAGCTTTCGGAAGTATATTATGAAAAGGGAGAGTATGAGAAAGCAAGAAACATACTTATGACCTTATACAGTGACGAAGTAGACCCTCTTAGCAAATCAAACTTCCTAAACCGTATTGGAGAGACATTCGAAAAGCAAAACAGATTTAGAGAAGCACTTAAAGTTTATAAGGAACTGTGGGTAGAGTTTCCTGAATCAGTATATGCAGAAGAAGCCTTTAAAAAAGCCCTTCAAATAAGTAAAGCCCAATCGATACCCTTTAAACTGGATGAATCAGATTACCTAAAGAGAGCAGAGAAACTGTTTAAACTCTCCAAGTGGGAACTGGCCCTTGGTGAGTTTGAAAAGGTATCAAAAACAGAGGAGGTTAGGCTCAAAATCGCCATATCAAAGTTTTACCTTGGAAGATTTGAAGAAGCACTAAAAACACTCTCTCAGATAAACTCTGCCGACTCACTTTACTGGAGAGCAAGGATAAATCTGAAGCTGGGAAAGGACAGGGAAGCAGCAGAGCTTTACTATAGAATTTATCTGCTTTATCCAAAAAGCAGACTTGTTGCACAGGCACTGTATAATGCAGCTCGTCTCTATCAAATAAACTCGGATCTAAAAAACGCTATTGAACTCTATGACCTTCTCATTAGAACCTACCCGGAAAGTGAGTTTACAGAAGATGCAGCCTGGAATCTGGGCTGGATTCACTACAGGATGGGAAACTACAGAGAAGCCCTTGCAACGTTTTCGGCCTTTGAATTTCCGAGAACAAAATACTGGAGGGCAAAAACACTTGAAAAGATGGGCAAAAAGAAAGAGGCTCTTTCAATCTATGAGGCAATTTCCAGAAAAGCATTTCCTTCATACTACTCTTATCTTGCTCAGTTAAAAACAGGAGCAAGACCAACTATAGGGCCTATAGAAGATTCAAGGGAGTTTAGCAACCCCACTATAAGCAAAAACTTGCAAAAAGCTGAATTCCTTATAAGGCTTGGTATATCTGAGGATGCTTCTTTGGAAATAAAGAAATTAGAGGAAAAGGCAAAGAACACATCTGAGTTACTAGCTACAAGCATGCTTTACAGTAAGATTGGAGACTTTTACAACTCTATAAGGATAGCTGAGAGAATAGACGGCCCGGAAGCACTGAAGCTATCCTATCCATTGGGGTTTAGAGAGATAGTCAGTGGGTTTTCCAGTAAGCACAAAGTTGATGAGTTTATGATTTACTCGATAATAAGAGAGGAAAGTAGATTTCAAAAAAATGCCGTATCACGTGCTGGAGCTATAGGACTTATGCAACTTCTTCCAACCACAGCAGAAGCCATGGCAAAAGAGGTTGAAATTGAAAGATACACTACCGATATGCTCTATGTACCACGCATAAACATCGAACTTGGTATAGCTTACCTAAGAAAAGTCCTAAACCAGTTTAATGGCAATATCTGTCTTGCCCTGGCAAGCTACAATGCAGGCCCATACAATGTGGTAAGGTGGCTTAACAGGTTTTCAGAGCTCGAATTTGATGAGTTTGTAGAGGAGATCCCATTTCAAGAAACCAGAAACTACATTAAAAGGGTACTAAGAAGTTATGGTGTATATAAGACAGTATATGATAGCAATGTTCTATAAACCAACCATTAAGGGGACTCCTCTATTGCACTAAACAGAGCCATTTTAAGTTCTTCTATCTTTTCGGAATCAACTATCTTGCCCTTTCCTATCTCACGCACATAGAAAACATCTGCAACCTGATCCACTTTGGTAGAAATCTTTGCATAGTCAATTGAAAGACCAAGCCTTGTTAGGGTTTTTGTTATATCGTATAGGAGACCAACCCTATCGTGTGTGTAGATATCAATTACAGTATATGTATCAGAGGAATCATTATCAACCTCTATTCTGGTAGGATGTCTGGGAATGGGTTTCTCGTATGCTGGATTGTAGTACCTCTTCTTCCTTGATACAATCTCCTCGACATCAAGTTTTCCGCTTATAACATCATAGAGATCTCTTTTTACCTTTTCCCAAATCTCCTTTTCCTCATACGTTGACTTACCCATCCTATTCACATAAAACACATCGATTATCCTTCCATCACCACGCGTTATTATTCTCGCTCCAAGTATATTGATACCTCCCGCTGCGATAACACCGCAAAGCTTTGAAAAGATACCCGGTTCGTCATAACCCCAAAAAGTAAACTCATCGTATTCTTCACTCGGATGGAAGATAACATCCATTCCAATGCTATCCCCGTATCTTTCAATCAACTTAATATGATAGGCAATTTTCTGGGGAGAAAAACCCGAAAAGTAGTGGTAGGGCATACATTCTAGATACCCCTTTATCTTCTCCTCCGGTATCTCCTCTTTCAGTATGCGAACAACATCCTGAATAAATCTTCTTTTCCTGTCTTCCGGTTTTTCCTTTTGAAACTTTCCGTGCTCAATGACATGAGCTGTTCTTAGATAGAGTTCCTCAAGAAGCATGCCCTTCCAGTTTGTCCACACATCCGGACCCACGGATCTGATGTCAGCAAAAGAAAGCAGGTAGAGTAGAGAGAGGGTTTCTAGTGTCTTTACAGATTTTGCAAACCTTATAATCAAGCTATCGTCGTGAAGATCCCTTCTCTGTGAAAAGTGTGGCATGACAAGATGGTGCTTTACCATAAACTCAAGTAGCTCACTTTCCTCTCTGGAAAGTCCCATACGCTGGGCAATACGAGGAACCATCTCGGCACCGCGTTGAGCATGGTTTCTTCCTTCCCCCTTTCCCATGTCATGGAACAAACACGCAAGGTATAGAATATGACGTTTGGGAATCTCCCTTGCAATCCTTGTAAGGCGGGGAAACTCCTTTTCGTACCTTCCCTTAATCAGGTTCTCAATCTCCCTTACCATAAATATCGAATGCACATCGACAGTATAAACATGGTAAGCATCGTGCTGAACCATACAGACTATTTTCCCAAATTCAGGTATGTAGTAGCTAAGAAGACGAACACGGTTCATTTCAAATAGGGTATCAGCAACCTCTCTTCCCTCTTTAAGTATCCTTAAAAACGAGGCATTAAACTCGGGATTTCTTCTGACACGGTCATCTATCAGCTTTACATTGTCTCTTATTAAATCCACCAGGTATTTGCTCATCTTAACCCTATATCTGTCTGCAATCTCATACGCCTTTACGAGGTTTTCAGGGTGTTTACGAAACAAATCACGGTTTGAAACAGAGAGCAACCCTCCTTGTATGATAAAGCCATTTTCTAGAAAAACAGTTTTTGGAGCTTTAAAGCTTATCTTTGGCTTTGAAACACACCTCTCTATTAACCTTTTTGAATACTCACTTGTGAGATTTGCACGCAGGTAATATATCCTCATAAACCTCTCTACAGCCTTTATATCACCCACGTCCTTGTACCCAAGGAAACTTGCAACCGTTTCCTGCCATTCAAAACTTAGGCGATCCTCCTTTCTTCCAGCCAAATGATGAAGCTCAGTTCTTATACGAAGGAGAAAATCCAAGCTCTTTTCAAAGACCCTTAGCTCCCGCTCAAGTAAGATGGCTTTTTTAAGGATTTCCTCAAAATCCCTTACCTTAAACTTGGCCTTGGAAATCCAAAGAGCCATGTGGATATCTCTTAGACCACCTTCCCCTTCTTTAACGTGGGGCTCAAGGAGGTAAATAGAGCGTCCAAACCTCTCTATTCTTAGCCTGTTCTCCTCAAGCTTTCTTTCAATGAACTTTTCCGATATCACAGGTAAAAGTCCCTTAAAAAGCCTCCTATCAAATTCCTCGTAAACACTTTTATCACCAAACAAAAACCGCCCATCAAGAAGCGAGGTAAGTATGGTTGTATCCTCTCCCCTGGCTATATCCATACACTCATCCATGTCTCTTACCGAATACCCTATATCCAGGTTTAAATCCCAAAGGACGTATAGAAGGCCCTCTACAACCTCCTTGGCAAGAGACTCTCTTCCAGGCAGATAAAGGAACAGAAGGTCAATATCGGAGTAAGGACAGAGCTCACTTCTTCCATATCCACCTATAGCCACTATCGAAATACCCTGCAACTTTGAAAAACCAAGGGCAACAAGCGAACTGGATATAAGACTATCCATTACCCATGCCCTTCTTCTGGCAGTCTGACGACCGGTAAGTAAACCCTTTTCGTGGAGATACCTTAGCTCTTTTTGAGCTTCCTCCAGATAGAGTCTTGCCTTGCCCTTTAGCTCCTCTCCTTTTAAAACCTCTAATCCCTGCATATCTACATAAGTCCCTTTAAAAATATTACTTACACCTTAATACTCAACGATATACCATCCCTTATCGGAACCACAGAGGTTATAAACCCTTTATGAGATAAAAGGATTTTGGTAAATTCCCTTATTCCCCTTGTTGCAGGGGAACTGTCGCTTTCATTTAAGATACGACCCGACCAGAGTACATTATCGGATATAAAAAGCCCCCCGTGTTTTAGCTTGTTATAAGCCCTATCCACAACCAAAGGATAGTACTCCTTATCTATATCGTTAAAGATAATATCAAACTCCTCATTTAACCCATCCAGAACTTCAATTGCATCACCCGTATATATCTTAATCCTCTCCTCAACTCCACCTTTTCTAAAAAACTCTCTGGCAAGATAAACATTCTCCTCCGAGAGCTCTGTACAGACCACAACCCCACCATCCTCCAAAGCCTTTGCAAACCAGTAAGCAGAGTAGCCAAAACCTGAACCCATCTCAAAAATTCTCCTCGCTCGAGAAACCATAACAAGTTGATAAAGAAACCTTCCAACCACAGGTCCTACAATTGGGAAACCCCTCTTTTCTGCAAGATCCTCCATCTCTTTTAAAACTTTATCCTTAACAGGAAAAAGGTCATTTAGGTATCTCTCTATTAGTGGATTTACAATATAAAACTCACCCATGTCCTGCCCAATTTCTGGTTATTTATCAAACCTTACATACGTCTCTTCAAAGTTTGCACGCTTATTTTCAATCCTTGCCATAACAAAGAGCAGGTCTGAAAGACGGTTTATATAGGCAAGAATATTTTTATTTAGCTCCTCCTCTTCCATAAGCTTAACTATTCTTCTCTCCACTCTTCTTGAAACAGCTCTAGCTAGATGGAGATAAGCCCCACCACCACTTCCACCGGGAAGGATAAACTCCCTAAGTGGCTCAAGTTCTTCCAAGAACCTGTCAATAAATTGTTCAAGTTTCTTTACCCTGCTCTCATCTATCCTTGGAACCTGGACTTGAGAAGGACTTGCAAGGTCTGCTCCCATTATAAAAAGGTCATTTTGAATCTCAGATACTATCTCTTTAATATAACCATCTTTAGCCTCTAGCCTAACGATTCCAAGGACTGAGTTTAACTCATCTACCTCACCATATGCCTCAACTCGAGGAGAAGCCTTACTAACCCTTATACCACCTATAAGGGAGGTTTGCCCATCGTCTCCTGTTCTCGTATAAACTCTGGTTATTCGCTTTTTTGCCATGATAAAATTCTAACCCAACAGAAGACAGGGTGCAATTGACCCATTTGTTGACTTATAAGAGAAAACAACCGTATAATTTAAAGTAAGTATACTAAAGGTTTTTAGGTTGTTTTCATCAGTTTCACTAAGACAGATTAAACCTCACTTAGCACTTCTTATATCAGCAGGCATACTTATCTCACTAGGACTGGCTGCCCTTCTCTGGTACTTGGAGCTTACAAAAAAGGAAAGCAGATTCTATCTTGATGCCCAGAAGGTTTCCTCCCTTATACGTAGAAACCTGGAGAAAAGCTTTTCAAAGATTGAGTCAGTTGTAGCCTTATACAATGCATCGTATGAGGTTACAAGGGATGAGTTTGGGAAATTTATAGAGACGGTTCTTAAGGACTCAAGCATCAAATTGATTGCCTGGGCACCAAGGATAAAAGGCTCTGATAGGCTTAAGAGATTAAAAGAGGCAGACATACCGGATTACAATCCTCTAACAACCGAGAAACAATCTGAGCACTTTCCCATCTATTTTGTTGAGCCATTTAAGAAAAACAAAGGCTTTTTAGGAGTAGATATAACCTCAAACCCTGTTATAGCTAACAAACTTGGTCTTAAAGAAATTAAAGCGCCTTTGATTGTTTCCGATATAGCACCTGAGAGAGGGGGAGCAGATGGGGAAATTACAGCTATCTGGCCAGTTTATAAAGACAATCAAGAAGCAAAAGACATCTCTGGATTTATTATAGGTGTTATTGATCTTAGAAGCACAGTAAATGAGGCTATTTCTCTTCTTAAACTAAAGAACTTTGAAGTATACCTTCTGGATAACACCCTTTCACAGAAGAAAGAGGTTCTTTTTTCCTATCCGGATAATTCCCTCTTAAAACCGGTTGATATATATGAAAACCCCTCTTTCCTTAATCCAATCTACAAAACAAGCCTTAAGGTAGGAGAACGCAGGTGGTTAATACTCTGTAAAAAAAGATACAGAAACAAGCCTTTTTCAACCTATCCACTAATTACGCTTACAGGTGGGCTGATTACCACAGCCCTACTTGTTGCTTACGTAGTTCAGAAGGATAAAGCAGATAAACTGCTTAACTTACACCTTCTGGAACTAGAAAAAAAGAACCGCTATGAAAACCTTGTAAGTACCGTACTTCGAACCATCCACAGTTCAACTGATATACGAGAGATTATGGAAAATACGGTTAGAGCAATTAAAAACAATATAGAAAGTGCTGATTGCGTAGCGCTATACACTGTAGATAGAGAAGATGCGGTACTTCAAACCCAAATAGGAATACCCAGAGAATTCCTTCAAAGGCTTGAAAAGATACCTTACCCAAAGGGTATTGTATGGAGGACAATAATCCAGGGACATCCTATACACTGCCCGGATACAGAAAGCGACAGTGTAATTGGCCCAGCTGGAAAAGAAATGGGAATAAAAAGCTACATATCCATACCGCTTAGTAACGTATCAGGATGCATAGGAATAGCTTCTTTTAAAAGGAATGCATTTACCCAGGAAACACTTAGGCTCCTTGAAGTGGTAAGGGAAGAAATAGATATAGCATTTAACAATGCAAAGTATATAGCTAGTCTCCAAGAATCAAAGGAAGAAATACAAAAACTTAAAGAGGAACTGGAACAAAGGGTTATTGAACGCACAGCACAGCTTGAAGAAATAAACAAAGAGCTTGAGATGTTCTCATATTCTATATCCCATGACCTAAGAGCACCACTTAGACACATAAGAGGATTTACAGAGCTTCTTGCCAAAGATATATCCTCCAATTTAACCAACACCAAAAACCCCCACTATATCCAGAAGATCATGGAATCGGTAGAAAGAATGGAAAAAATGATTGAAGGGGTTCTTAAGATTTCCAGATTAGAGCGGTTTGAGATAAGAAAGAGCCATGTAAACACAAATCAGCTTGTAGAAGAGATAATCTCAGAGTTAAAGAGAGAAACCAGAGGAAGGAAAGTTGTATGGAAGATAGGTAATCTAAAAAGTGCCTATGCAGATCCCCTACTGCTTAGGCTTGTCTTTGTTAATCTGATCTCAAACGCACTTAAGTTTACAAGAACAATTGAACGGGCCCATATTGAGATTGGTTGTATACCTGATAAAGACGAAACCGTTTACTTCGTAAGAGATAACGGAGTAGGGTTTGATATGAGATACGCTAACAGGCTTTTTTGCATGTTTCAACGTCTTCACAGTGAATCGGAATTTGAAGGAACGGGTATAGGCCTTGTAAATGTAAAAAAAGTAATTAGCCGACATGGAGGCAGAGTATGGGCAGAAGGGGAAATAAATAAAGGGGCAACTTTTTACTTTTCATTGCCCGTAGTAGAAGAAGAAATCACAGATTCCGGAGGAGGAAAAAACCATGAACCCCCCCTTAAAGGTACTTCTTCTTGAAGACAACTTAACTGATGCAGAGCTAATTGCAGAGACCCTTACCACAGACGGCATTAAATGCAACGTGGTTCGTGTTGAAACCGAAGACGAGTTCATATATTACATTGAAAACGACGAATTTAATATAGTACTTGCCGACTACTCTCTTCCAAGCTTTAACTGTATTCATGCCCTTGAAATTGTAAAGGAAAAACGCCCCCACATTCCCTTTATTGTTGTATCAGGTGTAATAGATGAAGAGTTAGGAATTGAGATTCTAAAAAAAGGCGCTACAGACTTTATTTTTAAACACAGGTTATCCAGGCTTGCTCCAGCCGTAAAGCGAGCAATCAAAGAGTATGAAAACAAGCTAAAACGAATACGTGCGGAAGAAGAGCTTAAAACCAGTCTCAACAAGTTATTTAAGAAAAACAGGTACCTGGAAATTATAAACACAATAATGCATGCAATACACAGCTCACTTAACCTGGATGAAGTCCTTGAAAACGCGGTTGAATCCATGAGTAAGAACATAGAAGGAGCAGATAACGTCTCCATTTACATGGTTGAGGGAAAAGAAGCCGTTTTAAAATCTTACAGAGGCTATCCCGAGTGGTTTATAAAACGGGTATCAAGGATTCCCTATCCAAAAGGTTTTACATGGAAAACAATAATCGAAGGAAAACTTATATACTGTCCGGACGTAAGTAAAGACACAGTTATAGGACCTGCTGGAAGAGAGATGGGAACTAAAAGCTATGCATCCATGCCCATCTACTTTAACGGGGAAACCATAGGTTGTATAAACATAAACTCTCTAAGGGAAAATGCATTTAACGAAGAAGAGCTAGAGCTTCTAAACACAGTTGCAAGGCAAATCGAGATCGCCATTACCAATGCCAAACATGTAGAGAATATAAAGAAAGCCGAAATAAAGATTAAGGAACAAGCCGAACTTCTTGATAAGGCAAAAGACGCAATAGTTGTAGAGGACCTTACCCAAAGGGTTATCTACTGGAATAGAGGAGCACAAAAACTCTACAGATGGCACGCTGAAGAGGTTCTGGGAATGGACCAAAAAGACTTTATCGTATCGGGAAAAAGTCTTTCCAGCTTCCTGAAAGCAAGAGAGACAGTGATTGAGAAAGGTGAATGGATGGGAGAGCTTTTCCACCTGACCAAAGAAGGAAAAGAAATCATGGTAGAGAGCAGCTGGACACTTATACTTGATGAAAAAGGAACCCCAAAATCCATACTTATGGTTAACACAGATATTACAGAAAAAAAGCACCTTGAGTCCCAACTCCTTAGAGCACAGCGAATGGAAAGCATAGGAACGCTTACAGGAGGTATTGCTCATGACCTCAACAATGTACTTCAACCTATAGTTATGGCAGCGGGTTTAATGCGCGAGAAAACCTCAGATGCATCTTTACACAAGTTGATAGATATAATCGATGCAAACGTTAAGCGTGGAGCACAACTCCTTAAGCAACTACTTTTATTTGCAAAGGGATTTGAAGGAGAGTATGCAACGGTTCAGATAAGACATCTCCTTCTAGATATTGAAAGGGTCTTAAAAGAGACATTTCCAAGGTCTATAGAGATCACGGTAGAAGTACCAAAGAACCTTTGGACTGTAAACGGAAACCCAACACAACTTCAACAAGTTATAATGAATCTCTGCGTAAATGCAAGAGACGCCATGCCTGAGGGAGGAAAACTGACTTTAGCAGCAGAAAATACCTGGGTAGATGAACACTCTGCAAGGATGAATATAGACGCAAGGGTTGGGCCATACGTAACATTAATAGTATCTGATACCGGAACCGGAATCCCCTCCAGTATAATCGATAGGATTTTTGAGCCATTTTTCTCTACAAAAGCCGAAAAAGGAACGGGACTCGGTCTATCAACGGTCTATAGAATAGTAAAAGACCACAAAGGTTTTATAAAAGTCTACAGCGAGGAGGGCAAAGGAACCACATTTAAAGTTTACATACCTGCATTAAACGAATCTGAAAAAGAGCAAGGCCCAAAAGAAGAAGCAATAAAAGCCCCTAGAGGTAGAGAGGAGCTTGTGCTTTTAATCGAGGATGAGCCCTCTATACGTGAGGTTACAAACTCCATATTAAAAGATTACGGATATAGGGTAATTGCAGCAAATAACGGAGCAGAAGGTATAGAGCTTTACCTAAAGAATAAGGAGCTTGTAAAGGCTGTGGTTGTGGATATGATAATGCCCATTATGGATGGAGTAGAAGTTATTCAAAAGCTAAAAGCATTTAACCCGGATGTTAAAATAATTGCAACAAGTGGCCTAAAGGAAAAGGAAAGTCTCTCAAAAAGTCTTGGAGTAAATGAGTTTCTCTTAAAGCCATACAACAAGGAGTCCCTCTTAAACACACTGTATAAGGTTATAATGCAGGATCACAAATAGAAGACCTCCCCTATGTTCTATAAACAGAACCATCTAGTGGGTTAAAGCAATAGAAGTGTAATTACTTTATTGCTGTCCTGCCTCCTCCTGAGATGGAACAGTCTGCGGTTGAGCAATACCACGAAGAGCAAGTATATCACTTTCAACCTTATCCAGTCTTTCGTTAATCTTCTTTATCTCACTTATAACGTCCTCAAGCTTTGGCTTTTTCTTTGCCGAAGTGCCCTTTCTTTTAGGACTAGCTTTTGCTTTTGCCTTTGCCAAGATAGCTCCCCCCTTTTTTTCTTAATACAAATTGTAAATAAAACTCAATAAAAAGTTAAGCTTAAGTGTTTTTATACTTGTTAGTAAGGATAACTCAGGTACAATAACAGGGATTTCTCTAAATATGTCTGTTACCTCCAGGGAGTCCCCTTGAGGCATAACCTCTACACTGGTAACGAAGGCCTCAAGGAACTCCCTTTATACAGTTACCACAAAAATATCATAAATATAAGGACCCGCAAAGATTCTCTACTTTACCGTTTTCCTGCTAAAGCCAGAGGTACCCAAGCCTTTACCCTTTATAAAAATTATAAAAAGACACAGCAGATTATTTAAGAAAGCAGTCTTGGAAAAAACGACTGTTTGTGATATTTTTTAAAAGTTTTTTCTTCCCCTTCATAATAAAGGAGTTCCCTGAGAGTTTAAAGCACATTTACCACTCGGGAGGCTCTCTCAGGGAACTCTCTAGACATATCCATCTAGTAGAAGGCAACATAATTCTACCTAAGTTGTGTAAGCTAACAAGGGGTAAATTATAAATTAAGCGGTTTTCCCCTATCAAAGAGTTAAAATTTTATCAGGAATTCGTATTACAAGGAGCGAAAATCAAACTAAAGTAGTTCATAAATCTTCTCTACTGGTCTTGCAAGTATTGCTTTATTTCCCTTCTCAACAATTGGACGCTGGATTAAATCCGGGTATTTTAGCATTAAATCCAAAACCTCAGAATCGGATAAGTCCCCTTTAGACAAACCTAGCCTTTTATACATTTCCCCGCTTTTTCTTAGAATCTCTCCTGGAGAAAGACCGAGCTTCTTTAACAGTTGCCTTAGTTTTTCTACTGTTAAAGGCTTTCTGTAGTAATCTATTACCTCAAAATCCACTCCTCTGTCCTTTAGAATCCTTAATGCCTTCCTGCAAGTAGTGCAGGTTGGTTTAACATAGATTTTAACCTTTTCTTTGCTCATAAAAACATGATTATATCTTAACTCATCTCTGATTTAAATTCGCAGTAACTTTAAATACCTTATGCGAGGAATTTCTAGGATTTGGCTAGGGTTAGAAGCTATTTCACTCAATAGTATTTCTTCAATAGCAAAAAATCCTTACAAGCAGATTCTTAATAAGCTGGCCCGTTTTCCGTGGCTGAGCTATTCGTCAAATATTGAAGTACAGTTAGCAACTCAGGAACAAGCTCCAGTAAAGTAAGAAGCACTATTCTTAATGTTCTTGAATAAGTAAAGAAGCTTTGGTTCCTTACTCAGAGAGAAGTATAACCCCTTATGGGGCAGTACAAGCAACTAAAAAGCGTATGAATTGGCATTGCATAAGCACGAGACAGGTTTAAATAATTTGCTAAGGCACATATCTAACTTATACTTTAGGGAGACCATTTATCCCTTCCTTTTCTAATAGCTTTAGCAATTTCCGTAGCAATGAAGATTTAGAGAAGTGAAAAAAAACTTCGTAACTCCCTGAAATCACTAGTGGAGATGAGGGGAATCGAACCCCCGACCTCCGCCTTGCGAATTTGATTGAATAGGGAAAACTCTTGAAAAAACATATATTTTTTAGCGTATCTGGTAAGTGGTGGGTAGACAATAGGTAGACAACCTTCCATATTACTATTTATATCACTTTCACTAACATTTGTCAATAAGAAATAGTAAGCATATTATGTATATTGTTTTTCTGTGTATCCCTGATACCTTCATGTAAACAACTTTGAATATAAGCTACTATGTTAGCTTTGATACCCCCCGTAAGCATGCCACACCCCCTGGCTATCCAAAAATATAGTCTGCACCTAAATTTGCTAAAAAGTCGAATAAATTACCAGTGTTTACCCACATCTTCTTATTTCTGGGTAATTTTTAAAATTATATCGTCTTTTCGCATGCTTACAATTACCCACTTTAGTATCACCTGTTATCTATATGGATAATCTTTCTTTAGCAAAACGTTTCATATCTTATTGTAATCATTAAATTCTATGATTTTTAGTCTGCATACCATTAAAGGTGTTGCAAAATTTCCCTATAATTGTTGGTGTATATGTATTATGCAACACATATAGTCTTATAAACGTATACCTGAGGAGTAAAAGACAGCTACGACGTGTTTAATAAAAGATACTAAACATATAGTCCTCTGCTTCCTGAAAACACAATTTATAAACTTTTTGTTAAAACAGAAAAAGAAAATGTAGCATATTTGTTACCTAAGTCATTGAAATTATTAGAAAATTCGCTTGAAATCTTGTTTATTGTGGTTAAATTATACTTGAAGTTTAACGGGAGTATGTAGGGTGAATCATATAAAGCTAGCTACAATAGATGACTCTAAGTGGTTTGCAGTTATATCACCTGTTAACAAGGAAACCCATATCATAGACAATCCGTTAATTATCGGATTCGACACAGAATATACATCCGACAGTGGTAAGCAAAAACTATTAACTCTTCAATTTGCTACAGATAAAGCGTCTATTGTCATACCATCATCTTCAACAATTATTGGTAAGCTTCTGAATGATTCTACATTCCTTGACGCTACAAATACACGATGGTTATCAGTAGATGTTTTTGGTTTTTTGATGTGTAAATTAGGCTACAAACTCGAAGATATACCAGATACCATCTATCTGGTAAGTCATTTCAGTCAAGCTGAAATAAGCAATATTAGTAATCTTGAGGAAATTAGCATCAAACAATTAAACAAGAGTCTAGTCGCCAGCTATCAAGCAAACCTACCTACACATCTAGATTTTGAAACAATTTTCAAAGATTCCACAAAAGATACACGGAGTATAACATTTCACATTATTGACTTGTATGCTTACTTCCCTACTAGTCTGGAAAAAATCGGTAGTTATATAAATCTACCCAAAGTTTCGTTAGAAGGTATAGGTGGGAAATCAGAGGAATACTGGAAAGAAAATATGGATAAACTACTTGAATTTTATCCAGAAGACTACAAAAGGTATGCGTTACGTGATGCTGAAATCTGTTATCATGCTTACACTAAATTAAGACAGTTTTTTATCGAAAAATACAATCTTGATATTCTAAAGTTTAAGACTTTACCTGCTATATCCAGTTACATATTTAGACGTGATTACTTAAAAGACTATGTTACTCCTGTAAGGGTTATAGAGTATCCCAGAAAGAAGTCTTTTAAATCAAAGGATAAAATTAGTTTCAGTAAGACACGTGGAAGCCAAGTTATATATGATGGTGATTTAAACGTAAGATATTACTCTATGCTTTGTTATCATGGTGCAAGAGTAGAATCGTTTTACAGAGGAAGACTAGATGATGTAAAGCTAGCCTACTATGATGTAGACTCCCTGTATCCTTCCTCAGCTATGCTTCAACCACTTCCCTTAAAAGATACTAAGTGGATAAAGTTAGATTCTAACAACGACGACTTGATTCAGCATGCTGAAGGATTTGTAGAAGTAGAGTTTAGATTTCCTGATTCCTTTATGTATCCATGCTTACCTGTAGAAGGAAGTAAAGACGGAATCCTATACTTTCCTCTTAGCGGAATAAGTTTTTGCACACTAAGTGAATTAAGGGTAGCAATTCAGTTAGGTTTACAGGATTACAACATCCGCAATGGGTATTGTTTCATTCCTGCTGATTATGAAATCAATCATCCATTAAAACAATACATGCTTGATTTACATGAGTTAAAGAAGTCTTCCTCAAAGGATACGATTGAATACAACATGTATAAACTTCTAATGAATTCACTTGTAGGAAAGTTGATTCAACAAGATGATGACAACATAACACTAGAGTTAGTCAAAGATAAACTCATTTCTACGGATGTCTATAACAGGATTACAAGACGCATAAAGCGGGAAAAGTCTGTAGGCAGTCTTTGGTGTCCAGAATGGGCTTGTCTTATACTTGGGAAAGCAAGAAGTATCATTAGTCAATTTGTCGCTAAGGGTAGCTATTTTGTGTCTACAGATAGTGTGTTACTCCCTGTGGACACAGATATATCGTGTCATGCTTTAACTGAATTAAAGTCTGTAGGAAGTGATTTAAAGAAGGAGTTTGAAGTAACACACGGAGTCATTATCAGAAATCGTTTATACGCATTGAATCCACTTGAAGATAATCCAAATCAAAGACGCATAGCTAGACATAGTGTCCACATGAAAGAATCAGAGTTTTTAGAAAGAATTAGATATGGATTTATCACAAAACAGATTCCTGATTTGGATTACACAACAACAAAACTGATAAACTACAATGAATCACTACGATTGAATATCCCGCTAAATACACAATATACATACCATGGTAAGATTAATCTTGCTTGGGATAACAAGCGATTGTTACTATATCCTGTAGACAATCCTTTCTGTGATTCTTCATGGACACGTCCTTTACAAGAAGTTGTAGTATCTGGTAGGCGGGGAAGAAAACCAAGAGTTAGCAAAGATAAAGTATTGAATCTTTATCAATCTGGTAAAACACAAACTGAAATTGCCAGATTACTCGGTGTTAACAAGTCAACTATAAGTAGAATTATTTCAAGTATAAATGGAGGTAAATCATGTCAAAAGGATATCTAGATAATAACTCCACACTACACAATCCAGCCAAGTTTGACATTATAGACAAGTATTTTTCCTGCACATCACGAGAAAGTAGACAGTATGAGTCATTAGTTAAAGAAATAGGAAGACACACACATTTTGTTTTCCCTAGTGATTGGAATTGGTTTGGTATAGACATAGACAGAGTAGAATTGGGTGCTGGTTGTTTCTTTTTCGGAAAATGGGAGTTTAAATGTATACCTGATTCAGAAAATGTGTCAAATTATGAATTCAAGACAAGGAATGCAATAAAAGACATTTTGTGTAAGTCTGATTTTCAGATAGAAGCTATCACAACAAATTATACAATTCCCCTTTGTAAAGGAGTTAAAGATTTGTTTCCAAATGTTTTCATACCATCTTTTAATGAAATAGACTGGAAGTCTGCCGATACTGAAAAACTAAAAAAGTCATATAACGATTATGTAAACGAGTTAAGGATGTGTCAATTATCAGCATACGAAATTAAGGGAAAAAAGTTTCCTCCGTATGCAGGAAAAGGTGTCTTCATATATCTACTTTATACACGTGATTTACGCTATTTTTCACCGATTAATTTCACAGGAAGTGGAGTTATATTTGGGAAGAAAGAGTTTATAGAAGCTAGAAAGCGTTTACGTATTCCTACATCTAACAACACATGGGATTATGAAGAGACATTTAAAACTATTGGCAAAGCATATCTTCAAAAGTTTCTTGAAGAAGTTGCTAAAATCATTCAACCGTGTTTTGATGAGTTTCTTTTGTATCTTTTAAGATGTTACATAAGACGTGATTTTTTCAGTCTATATGACTGTTTTTGTAATCGGGCTAAAATCATAAAATCAGATAAAGAAGTAGAAAAGTTAGCAAAAGAGAAACCAGACGCTATCTTCATTGATAAAAGATATAAATCTTTTACTAAGACATGGAGTGCGTTGGATACATTTCAAAAGGATTTTTTACTCTGGATAGCATTTTCTAATGCTATGGAATGGATTCTTGAGTGTATTCATTTTGACACACTACTTACTTCCCCTGATAAATATAAGAAGTTTGTTAATTTGGTAAGAAGTGGAAAGATTACCAATAAACTAGTTAGCATAATTAAAAACGAAATAAAAAAAGGATTAGAGGAAGCTAGGAAGAAGAAATCCCCTTCTACCTAGTCTTCCTAAGAAGTATAACAATAATGATAACAGGAATCGCTAATCCAATCATCCACTGCAACCCTTCACTTAATATCCTCTCTGTTTGCGTATCTGGTTTTTCTCCAAAGATACCAAATGTCATACCGTGTATGATGGGAGAGATGATAGATGTTTCTGGCGGGTCTGCTGGAATGTAAAACTCCTGCGATGCTTTCAAAAGACGTTGAAACTTTATGTCAGGAATGACATCTTCGTGTTTTGTCTCTTCAAGCTCAGGAAAGCCAGCTTCTGCAAATGACTTGAATCTAAAAGTGTAGTCTTTCATATCTTTTAGAAGACGGTGCTTTATGTCAGGAAACATTTCGCAGTAATCCTCTTCTTTTCGCAATGCATAGAATTCTCGATTAATTCTCTCAGGGTCAGGGGGTGTTTTATTTATCTCTCTCGATACTCTTTCCATAAACTCTTCTTCTGGGTTATTTTCTGGATTATATTCTAAAAGCAGAATGCAATCGTCAAAGTAGCGTTGTCTTTCTGTTTGACACTGGAATTTATCATGCTTTTCCTTCAAACATTGATAATATGCTATTCTAGATACTTTCGCTTTTTCTACTAACTCTTTTCGTGTAAAACCAGTTAAACACACAGATAAACACACAAGGAAAACTGTCAGTTTTCTCATGGTTTATCTACTCTGTGTAATTCTGGTTAATCTAATTATATTCAAACTGACTTTGAATCTCAAGTTTCTGTGGTAAAATTTAATTTGACTCCTCACAGAGTAAAAAAAGCCTAAACACAATAGTTTACTATACTATATAGCGTCATGTTAACTCTGTGAGGAGTTTTTAACTAATGCAATTTTAGGTTTACTCCACGGCAATCTTTCTACTGTATTAGCTTTATAACTAGGTGATAGGTGTGCATAAATCATGGTCGTTGTTATATTTGTGTGTCCAAGTAATTCCTTGACGCTAACTAAATCTACTCCATTCATAACAAGATGACTAGCGAATGTGTGTCTAAATAGATGTGGATATGCTTTTATTCCCGCTTTCCTGCATGCGTTATAGAAGCTACGCTTGAATTCCTTTAGTGTATTACCGTTAGGATGACAGAATACATAATCCATCTGATTAACCTGTCTTGGTATAGTTTTATCCATATAAGGTAACGGATAGTTATCCTTTAACCAAAGAAGCGTTTGATACAATTCTTGATTCATTGGGATTATACGGAAGCTATTCGTTTTTCTGCTTGTTACAAGTATAGTTTTATTGTCAAAATCGATATCCTTCCATCTAAGATTAAGCAATTCGTGTCTACGCAGTCCTGTATTTCTTAAAACGATAAGTATTGGTTTTAACCACAAGCTAGCACATTCTATAAGTCTGTCTATTTCTTCCTGTGTCAAGAATCTTACAGGTTGTTTTGTTACTTTTAACATCTTGATACCTTTAAATGGATTATCACGTAAATAATTCCATTCTACAGCTTTTCGTAGCATGAATCGTAATACTGCTAATTCCTTGTTTACTGTAGCTGGTTTCATTCCTTCTTTGACTCTTAGTGATTTGTATTCTTCTATCCTTTCAGTAGTTATTTTATCAAGTGTAGGATTGCCAAAGAATCTTTTAAAGTGTCTAATGACTTCACATTCACGATTATAGGAAGTTTCTGATTTGTTTACACGACTATAATCCAGATATTTTTCGATAAACTCAAATAGTGTTATCTTCTGGCTATCAGTTATGTTTAATCTTCCAAGTATTCTTTCTATTTCTAATCGCTTTAGTATCTGTTTAGCTGTTTTCTTATCTACGTTACCTATTCTTATCCAGTGTTTTCTTCTTTTATCGCTAAACACACAATAGTAAGCATTATGCTTATAGACTAAATACGCCATAGACACCCTCCAAATCTGTATTTGGAAGGTTGTCTGTTATTATGGGTAGACAGTGGGTAGACAAAACACGTTTTCAGAGGGATGGGTAGTTGTAACTCCCTGAAATCACTAGTGGAGATGAGGGGAATCGAACCCCCGACCTCCGCCTTGCGAAGGCGGCGCTCTCCCAAACTGAGCTACATCCCCACTTATGCATTTAAACTACACTGAACTTTATAACATAAGATACATATACCTTCAAGCATAAAACCCCCAGAAAACAATCCTACTTTGATGCCCTTACAGCACGGTTTGATGCCCATCTCTCAATCTTTGAGATCTCCTCTCGCATCGTAGTAGATAGAGGAACTATAGAGGAAGCAGCTATTATAAGGTCCTTATCATCTAACTCCTTTTGCTTTGAGAAAGATTCAAAAAGTGCAGATACAACTGCCTGTTCTATCTCAGCCCCACTTAGTCCCTCCGTATTCTTTGCAAGGGAGTCAAGATCAAAAAGGTCAGGGTTCTTGCCCCTTTTGGCAAGATGTATTCTGAAGATCTCTTTTCTTTCCTCTCTGGAGGGAAGGGAAACAAAAAAGATCTCATCAAACCTCCCTTTTCTCAAAAGCTCCGGGGGAAGGAGATCAATCTGATTTGCAGTGGCTGCAATAAAAACCATCTTCTCTTTTTCCTGCATCCACGTAAGAAAATACCCAAAGATTCTCGAAGTCGGGCTATCACCTGTTTTTTCACCGCTTCTTGTAATTCCTGCCTCTATCTCATCAATCCAAAGAACACAGGGAGCTACAGCCTCAACGGTTTTTATTGCCTTCCTAAAAGCTTCCTCAGGTGTTCCAAACGAGCCACTATATACCTGATTTAGGTCAAGCCTTAAAAGTGGAAGTCCCCACACCGTTGCTATGGCCTTGGCACAGAGACTCTTTCCACAACCACTTATCCCCATAATAAGCACACCCTTTGGAACATCAAGCCCAAAATTCTTAGCATCCGGAGAAAATGCAAGTGACCTTATCTTAAGCCACTCCTTAAGATTATCAAGCCCTCCAATACTGTCTAAGCTTATACGCCCCCTTACAAACTCAAGAGTGCCAGATTTTCTTATAAACTGGGCCTTTTCTTCCAAAAGTAACTCAACCACTCTGTCTTCATCCAATTCCTCTATCCCAATTAGTACCCTCTTTAAAGCAAGCTCTATCTCTGCTGTCCCAAGCCCAAGCAGTGCACGAATACACCTTTCCCTAAATTCAGGTGTTATGAAGCTAAAAACGCCTTCTTTTACACACTGATTCACAACACTATCAAAAACATCCCCTATCTCATCAGCGTCAGGAAGGTCTATATCCACTACAGGCACAAGATTTTCCAGTTCACCGGGAAGATTTAAACTGGAAGATAAAACAAAAAGGGTTTTTGACCCCCCTCTTAGTGTTCTCTGGATGTCCTTTAACCTCCTGAGTGTCTGGGGCTCCTTTATAAAAAAACTCAGGTCTTTAAAAAGAAAAAAGGCCTCTTCGTTAATGCTTATAACCCTATCCAAGGCCCTGTAAACATCCCTAGTTTCTTCTACTCCGCCCTCCCCATAAGTTACCAAACCGTCTGTGCATGACCATGTGTAGAACTTAAAAGAGTCTCCATATAGCTCTTTACCTATAACCCTTAATTTGTTCTCAACACGTTCCTCTTCCCAGGAAACCAGATAAAGCACTGGATATCCTGCTTTAACAAAACTCTTTATATCATTAGCAGGGAAAGGCATGTTTTTACCTTAAAGGTAAAAGGGACTCTATATCCCCTTTGATGAAGCCCTTCTAGGATGTTCTTTACGCCAACGCAACTTGTTAAGTGCATTTATAAAGGCCTTTGCACTTGCCACAACAATGTCTGTGCTTGCTCCCTGTCCTTGAGAAACCACTCCGTCTTCTTCAACCCTTACGGTTACCTCACCCTGTGCATCCGTACCACCCGTAATTGCAGATACAACGTAGTGCTCAAGATTTGGATGCATACCTGTTGCTTTAGAAATTGCCTTATATACAGCATCAACGGGACCATCACCGTATTCAGATGCTGTAACCTCTTTCCCGTCTATCAATAGCCTTACCGTAGCAACAGGCTGCATATCCGTTCCGCTGGCAAAGTTTACCGAAACAAGCTTGTAGAAATCCGATGAGCGAACGAACTGCTCACCTATTAGAGCCTCTATATCTTCATCAAATACATATTTCTTCTTATCCGCCAGATCCTTAAACCTCTGAAAGGCTATCTCAAAATCCTTATCGTTTAGGAAATACCCAAACTCCTCCAGTCTTTTCCTGAATGCATGTCTTCCGGAGTGCTTTCCAAGGATTATCTTATTTGAAGGGATACCAACCTCTTCAGGTCTCATTATCTCATACGTCATCCTTTCTTTAAGAACACCATCTTGGTGAATTCCAGCTTCATGGGCAAATGCATTTGCTCCAACTATGGCTTTATTAGGCTGAACATTTACCCCCGTTACCTGGGATACAAGTCTGCTTGTAGGATAAATCTGCTCGGTGACAATCCTTGTTTTATATGGATGACGGTCATGACGCACTTTTAACGCCATGACTATCTCTTCCAAGGAGGCATTCCCTGCTCTCTCTCCAATACCGTTTATTGTGCACTCAACCTGCCTTGCCCCTTCCTTTATAGCAGCAAGCGAATTTGCAACGGCAAGACCCAAGTCATTGTGACAGTGAACACTTAATGTAACCTTATCGAGTCCACTTACCCTTTCTTTAAGAACCCTTATTATGTAAGCAAACTCCTCCGGAATCGTATACCCCACAGTATCAGGTATGTTGATAGTTGTAGCCCCTGCCTTTATAGCTACCTCAACTGCTTGGCAAAGATAGTCAAGATCAGTTCTTGTTGCATCTTCACAGGAAAACTCTACATTTTCAGTATAACGCTTTGCATACATTACAGCAGCATCTATTATTTCCAGCACCTCTTCCCTTGTTTTCCTAAGCTTGTATTTAAGATGAATGTCTGAGGTAGCTATAAAGGTATGGATACGGGGACACTCAGCTACCTTTATTGCCTCCCACCCCCTATCTATATCTTTAAAATTTGCCCTACAAAGAGCCGCTATCTCACAGTTTCTAATCTTTTCAGCAATTAGCCTTACAGCCTGAAAATCACCCTCTGAAGAGATCGGAAACCCTGCCTCAATTATATCAACACCCAGCTTCTCAAGCTGGTAGGCAACCTTAAGCTTTTCTTCTGCAGTCATACCGCAACCAGGAGCCTGTTCTCCATCTCTAAGAGTTGTATCAAATATCTTTACTATCTCCTCACCCATCTTAACTTGCCTCCGTTTTAAACCAACACAACAAACTCTATTCTAAGGCTTGGGAAATAATTTGTCAATTGTTTCCCGACAGCCAAACAAAGGAAAAACCAGTATTAAACTGTATTTATTTTTGGGTGTTTGTATGGTAATTCAAACCGTGTTAATTTATTTACCAAAATGTATCCCACACTCTTTAAAGTAGGCAGCATTGGAATTTCTTCCTTCTCCGTTATGGTAATTATCGCCTTTCTTGTAGCCTACAAAATCTCCGAAATGGAGTTTAGGAGGAGAGGCTTTGAGGAAGGACTTGTTGATACACTTCTAATAGCCTGTATAATCGGTGGGCTTGTAGGGGCAAAGGTTCTTTTTCTCTTCCAGAATGCAACAATATCTGAGCTTATTTCAAACCCCTTAAGATACCTCTCTTCCGGCCTTACATTCTTTGGAGGATTTATAGGTGCAACCATCCTTATCTGGCTTATCACATGGAAAAAGAAACTGGATTTCTGGTCGGTTCTAGATGCAATAGCACCTTCCCTCACAATAGCCTACTCAATAGGTAGGATAGGGTGTTTTCTCGTTGGAGATGACTATGGAACACCCTCAAGCCTCCCCTGGGCTGTTGCCTTTCCACAAGGAGCTCCACCAACCACCCAGAGGGTTCACCCAACACAGATATACGAAACAATTGCTATGGCGGTGGTATTTGCCTTCCTCTGGAGAATTAGAAAACAAAGCACTGCTCCAGGCTGGCTTACAGGAATTACCTTTGTGTTAATGGGTATAGAGAGATTTCTTATCGAGTTTATAAGAACTACAACCCCAAGTTTTATCCCTGGGTTATCACAGGCTCAACTTATATCAATAGCATTAGTAGCTATAGGCTTTTTCAAGTTTGTAAAGTCCAATAAGGTTGTTAAACTAAAAACTAAACAATGAGAATAGTTATTATAGGGGCTGGACAAATAGGGAGTTTCCTTGCCAAAAACCTATCAGAGGAACACGATATTATCATTATAGATAAAAACAAAGACACTGTAGAGAGAATAAAGGAAACCCTTGATGTTTTTGCCATACTGGGAGAAGGGGATAACCCTGCTGTACTAAAGGAAGCAGAGGTTGAAAAAGCAGAAGTTGTCATTGCAGTCTCTGGAGATGATAGAACCAACATCCTTGCTACCCTTTACTCACAATCTATTGGCGTTCCAAGAATAATTGCGAGAATAGATGATATGCGTTATCTGGAGTACCCAAGCTTTTTAAAAAAACCGGATATCCTTGTGGTAAACACAGGAACAATCGTGGCAGAGAAGATAACAGGTCTTATAAGCACACCTTTTGCATGGAAAGCAGAAACCTTTGCCAAGGGAAAAGTACAGATGTTAAAGCTTAAAGTTGAAGAAGGAGCTCCTCTTGTTGGGAAAAAACTCTCAGAGCTTGGTTCCCCTAAAGCCTGGATATTTGTAGCGATCTCACGAAATGGAAAGATAGAGATACCAAGTGGAGAAACTGAACTCAGAGCAGGAGACTACATATTTGCTTTTGGAATACCTTCTGTTCTTGAAAGATTAGAGGCACTACTTGGGGTAAAGGAAGAAAAGGTAGATTCTGTAATTATTGTAGGAGGAGGAAAGGTAGGAACAAAGGTGGCAAAGAATCTCTCTGAGCTTGGCATCTCTGTAAAACTGATAGAGCATGACCGTGAACGTGCCAAAGAAATAGCTGAAGAGCTTCCAGATGTAATGGTTTTTAACGGTGATGCTACCGATAGTGAAACCCTTAAAGAAGCAGGGGTATCCTCAGCTGATTACTTCCTGGCCCTAACGGGTGATGATGAAAACAACGTGCTAAGTGCACTCCTTGCAAAACACCTTGGGGCAAAAAGGGCAACAGTTCTCTACTACAAGTCGGATTACATAAACGTTATCGAGGCAATAGGGGTTGACCGGGCTATTAGTGTAAGACTTGCTACGGCAAACGAGATTCTAAGCCTACTTAGAATTGGAGGTGTAGCACACGTTGCCCTTGTTGAGGAAGGAAAGGCTGAAGTTCTTGAGTTCGACATAACAAAGGATACCAAGATAGCAGGCATTGCTCTTAAGGACGTTGGTTTTCCACCCGGAGCAATTGTGGGAATTGTGGCACGTGGAAACGATATAATCATACCAAGGGGAGACTACGTCCCGATGGTGGGAGATAGACTAGTTGTTTTTGCTCTTCCACAGGCAGTAAAAAAGGTGGAGAAGATCTTTAGTATCCAGTGAATCTGAGATTATCTCTTAATATAATAGGTCATTTCCTGAAATTCCTGGGACTTTTAATGCTCCTACCAGCTGTATGCTCTTTGATATACAGAGAAGATGATCTCTGGGTGTTTTTAGCCTCTGCCCTTTTTACCTCCACCTTTGGGATGGTACTAGAAGGTATAACAAAGGTAGCTGACAAACCCGAAGAACTGGAAAGAAAAGATGGCTTCTTTATAGCAAGCATGTGCTGGTTTACGGCAAGTATATTTGGTGCACTCCCCTATATAATTTATGGTGCCCTTTCCAATCCGATTGATGCCTTTTTTGAAGCCGTAGCGGGATTTACCACAACCGGAGCAAGTGTCATTAAAAACGTAGAGGTTCTTCCACATGGAATCCTATTCTGGCGAAACTTTACCCAGTGGCTTGGTGGTATGGGAATAATACTTCTTGGGATTGCTATTCTTCCAAGATTAGCTGTTGGTGGAATGCAACTTATGGCACTTGAAGCACCCGGTCCCACAACCGAGAAACTCACCCCCAGAATAGCTGAGACTGCCAAAAAACTCTGGGGTGTATACCTTTTATTTTCCCTTATACAGGTCTTCCTTCTCTTTATTGCCGGGATGCCTTTATTTGACTCCGTTGTACACATGTTTAGCACCATGTCAACAGGAGGATACTCATCCAAAAACCTAAGCATCGGTGCTTATGGAAGTCCTGTTATAGAGTTTATAGTGGTGTTTTTTATGCTAATTGCAGGTACAAACTTTGCACTTCTCTACTGGGTATTTAGAGGAAACCCGATAAAACTGCTAAAGGATACTGAATTTCGTTTCTACGTGCTATTAAATGCAGTCTCCATCATCCTTATATCCCTGGAGCTATGGTTGAAAAAATACCCCAGCATTTTTGAGGCCCTTAGGTTTGCTTCTTTTCAGGTAATCTCGATAAGCACAACCACAGGTTATGCTACCGATAACTTTGACCTATGGCCATCCTTTTCCAAATGGCTACTTTTGATACTTATGTTTGTAGGTGGGTGTGCAGGTTCAACCTCTGGTGCAATTAAAAACATCCGCATAATAATCCTATTAAAAAAGGCTCATCGTGAACTTCAAAGACTCATATATCCAAAAGCTGTCTTACCCATACGGGTAGCAAACAGGGTGGTAAGCGAAGAGGTTACCTCAAGCATAATGAGCTTTTTTTATCTATACATACTAGTTTTTCTAATCGGAACTCTCCTTGTAATGGCTGAAGGTGTTCCACTTATAACCGCTATATCCGCCTGTGCTGCAACCATAGGTAATGTGGGACCGGGTTTAGAGCTGGTGGGTCCTGCCATGAATTACTCTGGACTCTCAAACCTTTCTAAGTTTGTACTCTCGTTACTTATGCTCCTTGGAAGACTAGAACTCTTTACCATCCTTGTTCTTTTTATCCCTGCCTTCTGGAAAAAATAGAGCAGGGAAAATATAAAAACAGGTTTTTAACCCTCTACCTTCGACTTTTGGTAAAAATGTGGTAATCTTTGCTATGCTCTTAAAAGCTAAAACCTCTTTTCTCTTTTAGCTACAAAGGTATGCATATAAAGAGAGCACAAAACCTTAGTAATAAACCAATAATAAATGGCCGGAAACATGAGCTTTCCATCTTTAATTGATAAAAACTCCATTAAGGTTTAAGCAATGAAGATAATCTTTGACCCAACAGAGCCTATAGGTTTTCTAACTTCAGCTACGATAGGAATATTTGACGGAGTTCACCTTGGACACAAAAAAATAATCAACTATGTAAAAGAAGAGGCTATGAGAAAAGGTATTAGCCCATGCGTTATAACATTTCACCCTCATCCTCAAAAGGTGCTTCGCGGTATAGATATACCGCTTATAGTCCCATTTAGGGAAAGGCTTCGGCTTCTGGAAAAGGAAGGAATAGAGATAACTGTTTGCTACAATTTTACAAGGGAGTTTGCTCAAATCTCAGCCAAGGACTTTGTAACAAACATACTTGTAAAAACGATCGGAATAAAAAGCCTATTTGTAGGACCCGATTTCTTTTTTGGAAGAAAGAGGGAGGGAAACGTTAATCTATTAGAACAGATGGGGAAACTATATGATTTCGATATAAAAGTAGTACAGCCAGTTTCAATTAACGGTGAGGTGGTAAGCAGCACCGCAATAAGAAGCTCTATAGAAGAAGGTTTAATGAGAAAGTGTGCAAAATTCCTGGGTTATCATTTCTACATCGAGGGCAAAGTTAAAGAAGGTGAAAAGAGGGGAAGAAAAATTGGATTTCCAACAGCAAATCTTGACACCGACTGGGAGCTTTTTCCCAAAAAAGGTGTCTACGCTACACTGGCCCACGTGGAAGGAAAGAGGTTTGAAAGCATTACCAATGTTGGCATTCGCCCCACATTTAACGCAAATCAGCTTCTTATCGAAACACACATATTCGACTTTAACGGTGATATATACGGGAAGCAGATAAAAATAGAGTTTATAGAAAGGCTAAGAGATGAAAGAAAGTTTGAAAGCGCTAGTGCCCTTGCAGCACAGATTGCAAAAGATGTAGAAAAGGCAAAAGAGGTTTTGTCTGAATTAAGTGAATAAAAAGAACCTTCAGCTAACCAGGGAAAGGAATTGAAGGTAAAAGCCACAACAAAAGTCTATGCCATAATTGGACACCCCGTATCCCACAGCCTCTCTCCCGTAATGCACAATGCAGCTTTTGAGTCGCTCTCTCTTGACTGCGTATACGTAGCCTTTGACATCCAACCACGGGATCTTGAGCCTGCTGCCCGTGCAATAAGGGCTTTGGGAATTTCGGGTGTAAACGTTACCATCCCTCATAAAGAGAGCATTCTGTTCTTTCTGGATGAGGTATCACAGGAGGCAGCCCTAACAGGGGCCGTAAATACCATAAAAAATGAAGAGGGGAAGTTAGTAGGGTACAACACTGATGTAGCTGGCTTTTTAAGAGCAATTGAAGAAGACCTCGGGGTCAATCCAAAGGGAATCAGCCTTGTACTTATTGGAGCAGGAGGAGCAGCAAGAGCTGTTCTCTCCGGAATGTGTATGAAGGGGGCTACAAGAATCTATATTGCAAACAGAACTCTGGATAAGGCAAAGAAACTTGCCTCAGAGTTTAAGAGAGCCTTTAAAGACGTTTTCATTGAAGGAATCTCCCTATACGACAAAAACGGGCTTGAAGAAGCCCTAAGCAAATCTACCCTCCTTGTAAACTCAACTTCCGCAGGGATGAAGGGAACAGCTTCCCCCCTGATCCCTTTGGAGCTTCTGCCAAAAGATGCTGTAATATACGACCTGATTTATACTCCTCGTGAAACCGAGCTTGTAAAGCGAGCAAAACAACTTGGATATAGAGCTGCAGGTGGTCTTAATATGCTCCTTTACCAGGGTGCAGAGAGCTTTGAGATATGGACCGGAAAAAGGGCCCCAATTGAGGTAATGAGAGAGGTTATAGAAAAGGAACTATCAGACACAACACAATGATTTCAACCGCTAGCTACAAATTCCTTAGCTTGAAAAGTAGTGTAAATATGCTTAGAATTAATAAATAGCTAACTCCCCTATAAAAGGAGGAGGCACAAACATGAGGGATGATTTTGATGATGAGTACCTCAGCCCAAGTAATTATAAGGGTTTTGATCTTTCCGATGTTGATGAAAAGGACCTCTCTGAGGTGATGGAGAAAATTGACCTAATCCACGAGAACATGAGAACAATTAAGGAACTCTGCAAGAAGCTGGTCTCTATATACGAGCCCATACAGCACAATATGGAGAAGCTAAAGAAGATAGAGCCCGATGTCCATCAGAAAATAATGGAAGAGGCCATAAAGCTCTACGGGGAAGAGAAGGGAAAACAGCTTGTAGAGCTTATACTCGGCAGAGTGGATCAGGAATCCTTAAAGATTCAGATAGCCAAAGCAAAGGCCTTTATAATCTCTTACGAGAGGCAGTTTGAGGATGAAAACGGAGAACCCATTCATCCCTCAGAGTTTGAAGAAAGCGATGTATTTAAAACCATGCAGAAGCTAACTGGAGGGAAAAACCCACTTCCCAGCCTATCTTCCTCTTAAGATAAAAAAGACCTCCTACTTAAAAAGGGGGTCTTTTTTTTACTTCTCAAAAGGATCAGGCATATCCGGATGCCATAGCTTAAAGTGGTTTTTATGGTTTTCAGTATATGCTCCCTCTGGATAATACTCGTCGTAGAACTCTAGATCAAGATGATGAGCCTGAACCATAAACCTGAGAAACATTGGATCTGAAAAGGCAGGGAACCGGCCATAGGTATCATAGATATAATTGCAAATGTCCTTTACAATCTGAATCTCCTCTTTACTTGGTCTTTCCACCTCTTTAAGCACCGCCTCTGCGTTCTTATACGGCAACTTATGCGTTGCCCATTTACTCCACTTTAATTCATTAAAAGCCTCTACAGCCTCGCCCATATCCTTGTAGTATGGTGGGCAAAAAGCCTCAAACAACCCATCTTTACCAACAGCTACAGGGTTGGGGTTTCCTATTTCCCCTTTTATCTTGGGAGTTACGAACCGGAATCCAAGCCCTTTAAAGAAGGGGGTTCCACCGAGCACAAACATGCTTGCAAAACCGCTAAACAACCACCCTCCTAAACCAAGAGCCTGAAGTGCAAGAACCATATTCTGGCCCATAAAAGCCTGCTCAGCTATGTAACCGTTTGCAAACCTTAGCTCAGCCTCAATAAGAGGCATGCGCTTGCTCTCATCTATAAACCCCTTCTTAATCCACCCAGCGGTTCCAGGGGGTCTCATACCGTGGAGTTCGTCTACAAAGTTAAACCTGTGGTCGGGCCTCATGTAGAAGAAGAGGAGATTTATTATACAGGCTGAAAGGTCAGTTACAGGCATAAAAACAGTTGTGCCAGGCTTGTTTACATTCCAGGTATTATGCGAGGCAAGACCTGGGGGACGATTGGGAAGATCAGCCCTTTTGTCTTCAATCTTAATTCTTGATTCCCTAAACAGCTCAAGCATCCTGTTAACCCTTTCCTCACGGCTTAGTCCCTCAAGTCCTTTAAAATCGTCGGGCTTCTTATCGTGCATCTTTACCATATAAGTTCCCTCATCATTTGTATAGAAAAGCTCGGTTCTGTGAACATCGCCAAGAGCGGGAATGGTTTTACTTGTAAACTGCAACTCAAGATCAAGACCCACATGTGGAGGGAAATCAGAAAGGTTTATACTCTTTATCCCAAGCCCAGTCCAAACAAGCAAAGCCTCCTCAAGTTCGGTGAGGGGAACGGGTTTGTGCCTTGATTTAAACTTAAGAGGCCCTCTATCTATCTCCATACCCATTCCAAACCTTCTTGACCTTCTCTGAAAGACTGTGTCAATAAACGTATAGTTTATAAACGTATCTAGTCCCTTAGGATACTTGCTCATGTCTTCTCCTTCTCACGTATACTTAATTTAAATGTTAGTTTAGCCAATGAAACATCCTTATCCAATAGCATATAAGGTAAAACAAAATTTATAGAAACCCAAAAAAAAGCCAAGTATACTTTCCATAGCAAGATGTTTACCAAAAGGCAACTTCTGGTAGTTATCCTTTTTTTAAGTGCCATAGGAATATTACCCCTATGCTATGGAAGCTATAAAAACACAAAACCGTCGTTATATAAACAGTTTTTTTTATATACAGATAACGGATTCTGGCAAATATACACCACGGAACAGGTAGATTCCAAAACTGAATACTTTACCCTAGAAGGCAAGTTAATACTTATCCTATCTACCTGGTGGGCAAGCTTACCTCACTTACATGATCCCATAACACACAAAACAACTCTTACTATTCCCTCCATGAGATCCCCTCCCACTTCCCCTTAAGATCCACATCCAGCCAAAAATCAACGATAATAAGGAGGGAAAGATGAAACGTTTCTTATACAATTTAATCTCAATTTTTTTAATACTTTCCGTAACCCTAACAGCATGTGCAAAACCAGAAGAAAAAAATCCAGAGGTGGAAAACCAAGATTTAGAGGTACACAAAGACATCTCCCTTCCCTCGTTTGCGGATCTGGTAGAAAGGCTAAAGCCTTCGGTAGTAAACATAAGCACAACAAGTGTTGTTCGCATAAGAGGATTTTTCCCGTTTGAGTCCCCATTTGGAGAACATGACCCCTTTGAAGAGTTCTTTAGAAGGTTTTTTGGAGAGGTTCCACAGAGAGAATACAGGCAAAGAGGGCTTGGCTCAGGGTTTATAATTAGCAAAGATGGATACATAGTGACCAACAACCACGTGGTGGAGAGGGCAAAAGAGATACAGGTAATTCTTGAGGACGGTGAGAGCTATGACGCAAAGGTTGTGGGTAAGGACCCAAAAACGGATCTAGCACTTCTTAAGATTAACCCCAAAAAAGAGCTAAAGGCAGTAACATTTGGAGACTCGGACAGCTTAAGAATAGGAGATTGGGTTATAGCCATAGGAAACCCGTTTGGTCTTGGACATACCGTTACCGCAGGAATAGTCAGCGCAAAGGGAAGATCCCTTGGTCTTGGACAATACGACGACTTCATACAGACGGATGCACCTATTAATCCCGGTAACAGCGGTGGCCCGCTGTTTAACCTTAAGGGAGAAGTGGTAGGGGTAAACACAGCCATAGTTGCAGGCGGACAGGGAATAGGTTTTGCAATACCATCTAACATGGCAAAGTATGTAATCGAACAACTTAAAACCAAGGGAAAGGTAGTACGTGGTTGGTTAGGTGTTTTAGTTCAACAGGTAACCCCTGAGATTGCAGAAAGCCTTGGTTTAAAGGAACCACAGGGTGCTCTTGTATCAGATGTTACCCCCGGTAGCCCGGCAGAGAAAGCGGGGATAAAGAGGGGAGATGTAATAGTTGAGTTTGACGGCCACAGAATAAAAGAGATGCCTGATCTTCCCAAACTGGTTGCCACAACCCCTCCTGGAAAAGAGGTTAAAATCAAGATAATAAGGGAAAGACAGCAAAAAGAGCTAAAGTTAAAAGTTGGAGAACTCAAGGAAGAGAGCTTCTCAAGACACGAAAACAGCTCAAATAGAGATATAGGACTCAGTGTAAGCGATATAACCCCTGAGATTGCATCCAGATACGAGCTTAAAGACCGAAGAGGGGTAGTTGTTACAGATGTTGAAAGGGGAAGTGTTGCAGAGATGGCAGGGTTTCAGCCAGGAGATATAATCCTTGAGATAAATAGAGAACCCATAACCAGCACGGATGACTACACAAGGGTACTTGAAAGAAGCGATAAGGAAAAACCCATTCTGTTTCTTGTTAAAAGGGGAGAAAACACCATCTACATAGCATTAAAGGTTGAGTAGTTGCCTTGAGCTATGCAACATAAAGGCTATAAGGTTCCTTCTCCTAGCCTTATAGCCTTTATAGTACCCAACTATTTAAAATCCCTGTCGAATCGTTCCTTTTCTCGTTAAGATAGGGTTTTAAATATATACTAAAAGAGAATGGAAATAACAAAAGACATCTTTGAGATCATTGTTCATTTCGATAGGTACCTCGGTGTATTTATCCGCAGTTACGGTGTATGGACATACGTTATTCTTTCACTTATCATCTTCTGCGAAACCGGTCTTGTTGTTTTAACCCCTTTTCTTCCGGGAGATACACTACTCTTTGCTGCCGGAACCTTTGCTGCACTGGGTTTGCTGGAAATCGAATGGGTAATTATCCTTCTAAGCGCGTCTGCAGTTGCAGGAGACAGCATGAACTACTGGATAGGCTACTATATAGGCCCAAAGGCATTTAGCAAGAAGGGCTCTCTATTTTTCAACAAAAAGTACCTTGAACGAACACACCAGTTCTATGAAAAATACGGCGGTAAAGCCATAATAATTGCTCGATTTATCCCCTTTATCAGAACATTTTCGCCTTTTGTAGCAGGTATTGGACGTATGTCTTACAAGAGATTTACAGTCTATGACATTGCTGGAGGTATCCTATGGGTTTTAACTTTTTCTCTGGGTGGCTACTTCTTTGGAAGGATACCGGTTGTAAAAAACAACTTCATTTTTGTTATACTGGCTATTATTCTAATTCCGGTACTTCCGGGTATAATCAGGTTTGTGTATAAACAGGTAAAATACGTATAATGGAGTTTTCAACCAGAGAAAGGGAAAGGTTAAAGGCCATAATAAAGGAAAACTCAATCCTCTTTGGGGAGTTTAGGCTCTCTTCTGGTAAAAAGAGCCACTACTATATAGACGCAAGGCTTACAACCCTTCACCCAGAAGGGCTCTATCTTATAGGAAAGATACTACTTGGTGAGATAGCAAAACACCCCGTAATTAAGGCTGTAGGTGGTCCCTCAATAGGTGCAGACCCAATAGTAGGCTCTATAGTCTCACTAAGCTACCAAACAGGACACCCTCTAAAGGGCTTTCTAGTAAGAAAAGGGGAAAAACAACACGGTACCGGAAAACTGATTGAGGGGAGCCTCCAGCCTGGAGACAGAGTAGCTGTTGTAGAGGATGTGGTAACCACAGGTAACTCCATCTTAAAAGCCATAGAAGCTTTAAGTAAAAATGGGGTTTATACGGAAAAAGTACTGGTCGTAGTAGACCGAAAAGAGGGGGCAAGAGAAAAGCTTCAGAGTATGGGATATGACTTCTTTTCCGTGTTTGATATAGATGAGCTAATCTCTTAACCGGTTAATGGCTTGCTTTACTTTTGAGAAAGGGTCTTTGGAAAATCTAATCTGTACTCCTCAAGCTTTCTACGCAGGGTAAGACGGTTAATTCCAAGAAGCCTTGCAGCCTTTGACCTATTCCATCCACTTGCACTAAGTGCTTCTTCAAGAAGAACCCTCTCGGTTTCCTTTAGAATCTCACCGTATATGTTTCCATTCTTCCTCCTAGAATACAAAAGACTCCTTACAGAATTGCGAAGAGGTTCAACAAAGGATGAGGGCTCCTGCATTACCATAGAAAAAGAGCTACCAAGGTCTAAATCATAGGAAGTAAGATAAGGAGTTTTTGCAAAGGCTATAGCCTTCCTTACCGTGTTTTCCAGTTCCCGTATATTGCCTGGCCAATCGTATTCCATAAGTCTGGTAAGAAACTTGGCAGTTGCCCCTTTAATTTCCTTACCCATCTGAACACTATACCTACGTGTAAAGCACTCAAGAAGAAGGGGTATATCTTCTTTTCTTTCCGTAAGTGTGGGAAGGTGGATTCTCACAACATTTATACGAAAGTAAAGGTCCTCTCGGAACTTACCCTGACGTACCAACTCCTCAAGGTTCTTGTTTGTAGCAGCAATTATGCGAATATCTACCTTGATTTCCCTGTTATCACCAAGCCTTGTAAAGGTTCCGTTTTGAAGTACCCTAAGAACCTTTGCCTGTAGCGGAAGAGACATATCCCCGATTTCGTCAAGAAAGACCACACCGCCATTTGCCTCTTCAAACTTTCCTATACGTGAGGTTGTTGCCCCGGTAAAGGCTCCCTTTTCGTATCCAAAAAGCTCTGCTTCAAGTAGCGTCTCCGGAATAGCAGCACAGTTTATTACAACAAATGGCTTCTCCCACCTTGTGCTTACCTTCCATATAGATTCCGCAACCAGGTCCTTACCGGTTCCACTCTCACCGGTTATAAGCACCGGAACATCCACCCTTCCAACCTGACCTATTAACTTACATATCTCCTGAAGAGCCGGGGAATTCCCAACAATAGCACAGGTAACACTGCTCCCCTCTATTTCTCCAGGAAACTCTATTAACTCACCCTCTAGCTCTGACCTTATACCCAGAGCACGCTCAAGGGATTCCCGTACTTTAGAACGGTCAAGAGGCCTAAAAACGCAATCAAAAGCACCAAAGGTCATGGACTCAATAAGGTATCTGGCCCCTCTCTGAGCCGTAACTATGATTACAAAAGCCTTTTCCTTTAACAAACCTAGGCTACTAAGCCCAAAGCTATCTACATCCAAGAAGATAACATCGGCGTCCCCTACCTTTTCAACCTCGCTAAAAGCGTAAAACTCTATATCTTCCGTAAGAGCCCTTTCAAAATCCTTTTTTAACCTTTCATCCCTGCTTAAAAGTATAACCTTTCCTCTCATCTCTTCTCTCCGTATAATTGTAACAAAAATATACAGGGTGATTATGACATAATCAAGAAAACAAACTTTTTAGGAGCTTAAGCAAGCAAAAACAGCTGTTTTATTATGGCATACAACTTGCATAAAATCTAATACCTAAAAACAAAGGAAGGGGTATCTAACTTGGAGCTTGCCTTACCAATTGCAATAGTTCTTTCGGTATTTCTTGCACTTAATATAGGAGCAAACAACTCAGCTGCCTCAATGGCCACTGCTTACGGAGCTGGGGTCAGATCAAAGAGAGAGGCCGTAACCCTTATCGCGGTATTTGCACTCCTTGGTGCGTTCCTTGCTGGAAAACCGGTAATCACAACCCTTGGGAAAGGACTGGTTCCTGAATCCGTTCTCTCTTCCCACATAGCACTTGTTCTTGTGGTCTTGCTAATAGCGGTACTCTTTATCTCCTGGGCAAACATCGCCCGAGTTCCGGTTGCAACTACCCATGCACTGGTTTGCGCAATAGCAGGGGTTGGACTTTACGCCAAAGAGCTAAACACTGGAAAGTTTCTGAGCATAGTTGCCTGGTGGGTAGTTACCCCATTTATTGCGTGGTTTGTAAACTACCTGATTGGGAAATACCTATACTTTAAGATCCTAAAGTTCCTTACAGATCGCTACTCAGAGGCAAGCATAAGAAGGATACTTAGCCTTTTACTTACCTTATCCGGCTGCTATGTTGCCTTCTCGGCAGGTGCAAATAACTCTGCAAACTCCGTAGGACCTCTTGTGGGTATGGGGCTTATAAATCCATCTGTTGGAGCTATCCTTGCAGGATTAGGCATGGGAATAGGAGCCATTCTCTTTGGTGGAAGGGTCCTTGATACCGTGGGAAAACAGATTACAGAAATCTGCATCTTAAGGGCAATCTCAGTTGAGTTTACAGGCTCCACCATAATACTTATCGCATCAATATTTGGCATCCCGGTATCCCTAGCAGAGATTATAACCTCAGGTATAATAGGTTTTTCCTGTGCAAACGATGGTTTTTCGGCAACAGCCGAAAACAAGCACGTGCTTAGAATTGCTTTCTTCTGGTTTATAGCTCCATTTTTTGCTGTGGTTGCAAGTTATGTGCTGTCTTCAATCTATTTTAAGTATGGAATCTTATCCATGTTAAACACTAACCTATAGTCTATCTTGGGAGAGGTGATATGAAAAATACAACTATAGAGCCCCATGGAGGAAAACTGGTAAACAGGATACTTGAGGGAGAAGAGAGAGAAGAAGCTCTAAAGAGGGTAAGGGGACTAAAGAGCATATTTGTTTCTTCTCGAGTTATCTCCGATATAGAGCTTATATCCAATGGTGCTATGAGCCCGCTTGAAGGTTTTATGGGAAGAGAGGACTACGAAAGTGTTGTAAGGGATATGAGACTTAAAAACGGCCTTCCCTGGAGCATACCCATTACGCTTCCGGTGGAAAAAGACGTATCAAAGGAGATTAAGGAAGGACAAGACATTGCACTTCTCGATACCTCAGGCAATCCCATTGCCATACTCAACACTGAGGAAAAGTTTACATACGATAAGAAAAGAGAAGCAAAGGAGGTTTATAAAACAACGGATGAAAACCACCCCGGTGTCAGGGTACTTTACTCCCAGGGAGATGTCCTTATAGGTGGTAAGATAAGCCTTATAAACTTACCATCCGATATTGAGTTCATAGAGTATCGGCTAACCCCACTACAGACCAGACGCTCCTTTATAGAAAGGGGATGGAAAAAGGTAGTTGCATTTCAGACGAGAAATCCAATACACAGAGCGCATGAGTACCTGCAAAAATGTGCTCTCGAGATAGTTGATGGCCTCTTAATACACCCTATTGTAGGAGAGACAAAAAGTGACGATGTCCCTGCTGATGTGAGGATAAAATGCTATGAGGTACTTATAGAAAACTACTATCCAAAAGACAGGGTAATGCTTTCTGTCCTTCCAGCGGCAATGAGATACGCAGGTCCAAGAGAAGCCATATTCCACGCCATTATAAGAAAAAACTACGGATGTACCCATTTTATCGTAGGACGTGATCATGCAGGTGTTGGAAACTACTATGGAACATACGATGCCCACAGGATATTTGATAACTTCAAACCCGAAGAAATAGGAATTACCCCCCTTTTCTTTGAACATGCTTTCTACTGCAGAAGGTGTCTTGGAATGGCAACAACAAAAACCTGTCCTCACCCTGCTGAGTTTCACCTTCATCTAAGCGGAACAAAGGTAAGAGAGCTGCTTAAGGCCAAAAAGGATCTCCCTCCCGAGTTTACCAGACCAGAGGTGGCAAGGATTCTTATGGAAGCCTATGAGAGCTTCTAAAAAATAAAAGGGAGGTTATTTGGGGATGACAGATACAAAGGGGAAAAACATAAGCTGGGAGGACGTATACAAGAGAAATCCAAGAGAGAGGATGAAACTGGAAAAACACCCTCTTGACATAATAAACGAGCTCGACCGGCTTATTAAAACGGGATATGAGAACCTGCCCGAAGAAGACCTGGTAAGGCTTCAGTGGTATGGCCTCTACCACGATAAACCCAGAATAGGCTATTTTATGCTAAGGATAAAGCGACCAAATGGAATTCTCACCCCACTGCAATTAAAAACCATAGGAAAGCTTGCAAAAAGGTTTGGTGACTATGCTGAAATAACCACAAGACAGAACATCCAACTTCACTGGATTAGGCTAGATGACCTACCCGAAGTCTTTTCCATTCTCAGGGAAAGCGGATTAACCACCATAGGGGGATGTGGAGATACCATAAGAAATATAACAGGATGCCCGGTAACTGGCTTTGACAGAGACGAACTCTTTGAAACCACCGAGTACATAAATGAGCTTGTAAGTTTCTTCTATAACCCAAATAACAGAGACTACTTTAACCTGCCACGAAAACACAAGATAACACTTTCTGCATGTGCTTATCACTGCAATTACCCTGAAATCCATGATATCTCGTTTGTCGGGGTAAGAAAAGGAGAAAGAACAGGCTTTACCGTTTGGATTGGTGGTGGGCTTTCTTCTAACCCAAGAATAGCAAAGCCCCTGGGAATCTTTATAGAACCCGAAGAAGTGGTTCAGGTAGCCAGAGCCATACTTGACTGCTGGAGGGAAGCCCCCGAGAACAGACAGTCATTTGTAAAGGCTCGAATCAAGTTCTTTGTGGATAAGATAGGACCTGAAAGGTACAGGAGTTTGGTAGAGGAGAGACTGGGCAAGAAATTAGAAGACTACCATGAAATACCAAAACCCATTGCCAGAGACTTTCACATAGGTCTTAGGGAACAGAAACAGAAAGACCTCTTTTATATAGGATTCCCGGTTATAGCAGGGAAACTTAACGGGGAGCAGATCCTATCCATAGCTGAACTTGCGGAGGAGGAAAACCTAGCAATAAGGCTTTCACAAAGGCAAAACGTTATTCTTGCAAACATACCAAAAGACCGGGTTAACTACGTAATCAACAGAATGGAACAGCTCGGATTCAAGCTAGATGTGAGCCCATTTAGAGCTTCATCAATAGCCTGTACCAGCGATCCCTACTGTAATTACTCCCTTAACTCGAGTAAAGATGTTCTCCTATCGATAATGGATTATCTGGAAGAAAGGTTAGGTCCTTTGGGAGATATAGTTATAGGTGCAGATGGGTGTCCGCATGCCTGTGCCCACCATTGGGTAGGTGATATAGGGCTTCAGGCCTCTTACCAGAGAAAACCTGATGGCTCAGTTGAGAGTGCTTTAATGATAATGCTTGGGGGTGGATACGGTAAAGAGGCAAGCATATCACGTGTGGTAGCAAAAAGAGTCCCTGTAGAGGAAGCAAAACTCTATCTTGAAAACCTTATAAGAAGGTACAGGGAAGAAGGGCAAGATAAAACCTTTAGAGAGTTCTGTTTATCTTATTCAGATGAAGAACTAAATTCAATTATGAAAGGAGAAAAAAAACAAAAAGAGGAGGCAATCTAAAATGACCGAGAGAAAGACCCTAGATGAATTAGAGGTAAACGAGCTTGCAATGGAGTTTGAGGATAAGGAAGCTCAAGATGTAATAAAATGGGCTCTGGATGAGTTTCATCCAAGGATATACATAGCCTGGAGCGGACAGGCAGAAGATATGGTTATACTGGATATAGCACATAAGATAAATCCGGAAGTCAGGGCTTTTGCTCTGGATACCGGAAGAATGCACAACGAAACCTATGAGCTAATAGAGAAAGTCAGGGAGAAATACGGAACAAAAATAGAGATATTCTTTCCAAACCAGAGAGAAGTGGAGGAAATGGTAAACGAATACGGTGTAAACCTAATGTATAGAGATGTTGCCTACAGACACCTCTGCTGTGAAATAAGAAAGGTTAGACCACTTATACGGGCTTTATCTAAAATAGATGGCTGGTTTACAGGTATGAGAAGAGAGCAATGGGCAAGTCGTCAAAACATAAGGAAAATAGAGATAGACCATGACCATGGTCAGATAGTTAAGGTTAACCCCCTTGCTGACTGGTCACATGAAGACGTTTGGAACTACATAAGAGAAAACGATGTTCCCTACAATGAGCTTTACGATAAAGGGTTTACCAGTATAGGATGCGCACCGTGTACAAGGCCTGTAAAACCAGGAGAGGACCCAAGAGCTGGAAGATGGTGGTGGGAAGTAAATGCCCCTAAAGAGTGTGGAATTCACTGTAGCATAGAAACTGGAGGGTTTGAAAAGATTATGGACTCAATCCTCCAGAGGGCTGAAGCCAGAAGGGACTAAAGCAGTGGGTATAGTGATTCCCGATTCGGTAGATAAAGAAGCCCTATCAAGGGCTCTTGAGGCACGTGGCTGGAGGCCAATAAAGATAGATGGCAATCCAGGCTACGAGAAAACCGTAGAAAGTTGGACCTGGCTTGTAAAGTTTGTACCTGATATAGAGTTTATCTCCTTTACAGATGAGGAGAACCCCTATCTTCATGCTCAGGGGGTTAGTAAACTTAAAAGAGAGGTAGAGGAAATCGCCAAAGAAATAGGCTTTAGCCTTGTATCCTCTATTAATCTGGATTTTACCCCCTGAGCTAAAAGCCAGGCACTGACTCAAATTAGAGTTTGGGATTCAAAAAAAATTAAAAAAATCAAAGAAAATATTGATTTTTAGCAAAAATTCTGTCATATTGACAACGAATTAAAAACTTATCTTAAAGGAGGCAGGAAAAGATATGGCAAAACCCATGACAAAGTCCCAAATAGCAGACCATCTGGCCAAGAAAACCGGTATTACCAAAAAAACTGCCGTTCAGATTCTCGATGAGCTTGCCGCACTTGCTTACAAGGAAGCCAAAAATACCTTTACAATACCAGGTATTGGAAAACTGGTACTTGTCAACCGTAAAGCACGTATAGGAAGGAATCCACAAACAGGTGAGCAAATAAAGATTCCTGCTAAAAAGGTAGTTAAATTCAGGGTCTCCAAAGTGTGTAAGGATGCAATTTTAGGGAAAAAATAGCCAATCACCTAGGAGTACTCTTTTACTCTGTTTTAAGCTGCCTCTACCTAGTACGCATGTGCTAGGTAGAGAGTCCTGTTGGTATTATCCCTTTTGTACAGGATTATATCCGCTTTGTCTTAAAAGCTTTAAGATCTCTTTTTGGTGATTAAAGCTTTTTGTCTCAAGGGTTATCTCAACAATTGCCTTGTCAATCGGTATGTTTCTTGAAAACCTATCATGAAATATCTGTACAATATTTGCCTTTACCTTCCCAAGAAGTGAAGCAAGCTTTCCCAGAGAACCAGGGACATCTGGAAGTTCAACTACAAGCCTTAAGAGTCTACCACTTTTTACTAGCCCTCTTTCTATGATCCTTGCAAGCACGTTTATATCGATGTTACCACCGCTTATAACAACTACAGTGTTTTTATTTTTAAACTCGTTTTTCTTTTTAAGTAACCCCGCAAGACCTACGGTTCCCGCTCCTTCAACAACCACTCTTTTTCTTTCCGTAAGTAGAAGCAAAGCATCCTCAATCTCATCCTCATCAACTGTATAAATGTCATCCACATAACGCTTAACTATGTTGTAAGTTATCTCCCCCACCCTTTTAACAGCAATCCCATCGGCAATTGTTTGTACAAAGCCTCTAGCCTCTACAATCTTTCCTTTCTTAACAGACATAAACATTGAAGGCACACTGCTTGATTGAACACCAACCACTTTAATTCCCGGATTTCTTTCTTTAAGTGCTACAGAGATTCCTGAAATCAAACCACCCCCACCTACAGGAACCAAAACGGCCTCTACGTTTTTAAGAGATTCAACTATCTCTAGTCCTATAGTTCCCTGGCCTGATATAACCTCAGGGTCATCAAAGGCATGTATAAAAACGTAACCATGCTTAACTTCCAGTTGCCTTGCATACCTGTATGCGTCATCAAATGTGTCTCCATAAAGGATAATCTCAGCCCCATAACGCTTAACTCCCAAAACCTTATTTATAGGTGTTCCCTCAGGCATAACAAGTATTGCTTTTATTCCAAGGAGTCTTGCAGCAAGAGCCACCCCTTGAGCATGGTTACCTGCTGATGCTGCTACCACACAGTTTGCTTTTCCCCTAAGGGAATAGAGCTTATTGTAGGCACCCCGAATCTTAAATGAACCTGTTCTTTGAAGGTTTTCAAGCTTTAGATAAAGATTTGCTCTGGATACCTCACTTAATGAGTAGGAATAAACAAGAGGAGTTTTATAAACCACATTTTTAAGTCTTAGGGCCGCCTTTTTAATCTCTCTTAAACTTACGGACTGCTTCATTAAAGTCATATGGTTCTATTTATTTTAGCATGAATGGGAAGGTGTTTGTTGTTTGCTTTTTACTAATCGAATTGAACAGTACTTACAAAAACTTTAAGAGCTAAAAAAGATAAGGCGAACAAAATAAAAGTACACCCCAATATAAATACATTAATCTTTTTCAATTGGGTACTATTTTTACTAAATTTAACCAGTATATATAATGCCAATGTAATACCACTTAACGACAATAACATGTAGTTTAAAAACATAAGAATTAAAAACTTATTTAGAACATACAATAAAAAAAGGACTTAGAGCTTATCAAAAGCAGATTAGGAATTATAAGAAATGCTCCCAAAGTTATTAAAGTTCTTCTAAACCCATTTTTGTTAATATCAGCTCTAAATACTACAAAATAAATAACAGAAGCTAATACCATGTGTGATATAAAAAATATTGGTAAAAGCTCTAAATTTAAAGCATCAAGAAATCTCGCTCTATACACTAATTTCAGAAAAAAAGCAAACAAAAAATATAAAATAGCTTCTGTAACAAATGAAAGCACTATAAAAAACATCGAAATTTGATATAAATTACGAGGAAAAAGCTAGATACATCAAGCAATTAATCAATGTTAAGCTCATTATTGTACCGGTATAACTCACACTATAAAACAAAAGCTAAATAGAAGCCGAGAAGGTTTATATACAAGACCAAGGCGAATAATGAAATTCCCAATAATATAAATATTAAGCAAAAAATTATACAAGAGTTTAACTTAAAATCCACATAACTAAATACCTTGAATGTTATATAAATAGAAATTACAATAGCACAAAATGAAAGGCCTAAATAAAATAAGATAAGGTAAATAAAAATACGAATAGGAAATGAAACAAGTAAAGAAAGCACTATAACCACTATCAAAAACACAATAAGACTAAGAGTAAATCTTAAAAAACTTGAAGATCCTTTTTTATCTTTAAAAACCAACAAATAAGTAATTACTGTCAAAAAAAAATGTCCACAAATATAAGCTAATTGAATAAACACCTCAGTTTGCGAATATCCAAAATCAAAAACCACATAGAAAAAATTAACAAGGACAATCCCTATTAACATGGACAGAAGAAAAAAAGCTGGTATCGATTTTTTTTTATAATCGATCATAATATGATAAATTTGCTCTGTTGCAAAGATATAGATAAGAGGCCTCCTTAAGGTATAAATTAAGTATGATTGAGTATACCTTAAGGAGGCAAAAGAGATTTAGGAATAAGTGTAATCTTAAACGGAATAAAAGGGAAGGTAGATACAAGAGGTTTTTAAAGGTGGCATATTTTGTTACAAGGCAAACACTTCCAATGTATTCACATAAGAAGAGTCCACATATATACAGTTTTCCTCAGCTAATTTCATGTGTACTTTTAAAGATATACATAAGGAACATGT